>OOBR01000160.1_pt1 | contig 80508 bp, 69 predicted proteins | sample 1671281 | NCBI WGS metagenome assembly OOBR01 (sample SAMN06348140, study PRJEB24527) | human gut metagenome | biome: human gut; feature: ankylosing spondylitis patient; material: feces | host: Homo sapiens | place: China | collected 2015-10
TTTGTTGCTCAGGTACTTAAAAAAAATATTTTATAATAGTGTTGCGGAATTAAGGGTAGGTAGAAAAGAAGTAGAATTATATATATAAATTCATTGTTTACTCTCCTTGAACGCCTACTTACGGCTTTTTACATGATTTCTTATCTTGCTTATATACAAATATTTATGATGAAGCATAGTTCTGAAAGAACTTGATAATGTTGGTTATTAATAAGTTTCAATAAACACTTAAAAATCACAGCTATGTTAAAACGACTAAAATCAGTCAGTATGATGCTGTTCCTAATGGGAGCCTCTACCGGAGCAGCGTATGCGGTTAGCAATCCCGGCATAACCGATGTGAAAATTGCACAGCAAGACGGAGCTTGTACCGGTATCGTAAAGGATGCAACCGGTGAGACCGTCATTGGAGCTTCAGTAGTAGTAAAAGGTACTACTAACGGAACAATCACCGGAATTGATGGTGACTTCTCTTTATCTAATGTGAAGAAGGGGGACGTTATTGTTATTTCATTTGTAGGTTATATCAGTCAAGAAATCGTTTGGGATGGAAAACCTGTCAATGTCACTTTGAAAGATGATACTCAAACACTGGATGAAGTAGTGGTTGTGGGTTATGGTACACAGAAGAAAGTGAATGTAACCGGTGCCGTGGGAATGGTGGATTCCAAGGTTATTGCTGCCCGTCCGGTGCAAAACGTGTCGCAAGCATTGCAGGGTGTTATTCCTGGTTTGAACTTGACAGTAGGTAACTCGGGTGGTTCGCTGGACGGCGAAATGAACATCAATATCCGTGGTACAGGTACTATCGGTGATGGTTCCGGATCTTCTCCGCTGGTGTTGATTGATGGTATTGAGGGAAATTTGAATACTGTAAACCCTAATGACATTGAATCTGTATCAGTATTGAAAGATGCTGCATCGGCTTCTATTTACGGTGCCAGAGCTTCGTTCGGTGTTATCTTGGTAACAACGAAAAGCGGTAAAAGTGGTAAAACCAATGTCAATTACTCTGGAAACGTGCGTTTCAATGATGCTATTGGAATCCCTGAACTGATGGATTCTTATACTTTTGCACAATATTTCAATCGTGCTTCATCCAACCGTGGTGGTGGAGATATTTTCAGTCCGGCAGTGATGGAACGTATCAAAGCTTATCAAGAAGGTACATTGACAGCTACTACCGTAGACAATGGTTCAGGTATTTGGCAGAAATGGGCTAACGCTAACGGTAATACCGACTGGTTCGGTGAGTTTTATGACAATTGGGTTCCTTCGCAGGAGCATAACTTGAGCATTAGCGGGGGTACGGAAAAACTTCAGTATGTATTGAGCGGCAGCTTCTTGGACCAGAAAGGTTTATTGCGCCACGGTACTGATAAATTTCAACGCTATACGCTGAACAGCAAAATCACAGCAAATATCACTGATTGGTTGAAAGTGACCTTAAACAGCAAATGGACTCGTGAAGATTTTCAACGACCGACTTACTTGACTAGCAGCTTCTTCCATAACTTGGCACGTAAATGGCCGGTACATCCCGCTTATGACCCCAATGGATTCCCTATGGACGAAGGTGAAATAGAACAAATGGAAAACGGTGGTGAGCAGAATAGTCAGAAAGACTATTATACCAACCAGTTGCATGTAGTTATCGAGCCTATTAAGAATTGGCGCATCAACTTGGAAGGAAGTGTGCGTACCACTACTCAGTATCAGCATTGGGAAGTATTGCCTGTACATGCTTATGATGTTAATGGAGACCCGTATTACACAGTATGGGATATGGGATACGGTTCTTATTCAGCCGGTTCTTCACGTGTAGATGAGTATTCGTGGAAAGAAAATTATTATACCACTAATATTTATTCTGACTACTTTAAGCAATTTGACAATGGACATTACTTTAAGGTAATGGCAGGTTTCAATGCCGAGCTTTACAAGAACCGCAGTATTGAAGCTATAAAGAATAATTTGATTAGTCCCGATGTACCTACCATTGATACGGCAACGGATGATCCGCAAGCTTACGGTGGTTATAATCATACTTCTGTAGCTGGTTTCTTTGCTCGTATCAACTGGAGTTACAAAGACCGTTATATGTTTGAAGCCAACGGACGCTATGATGGTTCATCACGTTTTGTAGGTGACGAACGTTGGGGATTCTTCCCATCATTCTCAGCTGGTTGGAACATTGCCAATGAAGAGTTCTTCCAAAAGTTTGGAGAAAAGACAAAGATCAACACATTGAAGTTGAGAGCATCATGGGGACAGTTGGGAAATACGAATACTAATGATGCTTGGTATCCTTTCTATCAGACTATGCCTACGGGTAGCAACTACGGATGGTTGGTTAACGGAGTACGCCCTAATTACTCTTACAATCCGGGTATGGTCAGCCTGTTGAAAACATGGGAAACTATTGAAACATGGGATATTGGTTTGGACTGGGGAGCATTCAATAACCGCTTGACAGGTTCGTTTGATTATTTCGTTCGTCATACAAAAGACATGATTGGCCCGGCCCCGGAATTATCATCTGCACTAGGTACTACCGTTCCTAAAATCAACAACTGTGATATGAAATCTTACGGTTTTGAACTTGAAATCGGATGGAGAGATCAAATAGGTGGTGTGAAATACGGTATCAAAGCTCTTTTGTCAGATGACCAGCAGAAGATTACCCGTTACCCTAATGAAAGTATGAATGTCAGCCAATACTACAAAGGCAGAATGTTGGGAGATATTTGGGGATTGACCACTATTGGCATTGCTCAAAGTCAGGAAGAAATGGATGCACATTTGGCAAAGGTAGACCAATCTACACTGGGAAGTAACTGGGGTGCAGGTGATATTATGTATGCTGACCTTGATGGAAACGGAAAAATAGATAACGGAAGCAATAAACTGGGAGATACAGGTGACTATCGCATTATCGGTAATAATACTCCGCGCTATAAATTCGGTTTGACACTGGATGCGGCATGGAAAGGTTGGGATTTCCGCGTGTTCTTCCAAGGTGTAGCCAAACGCGATTTGTGGTTGGACGGATGTTATTTCTGGGGAGCCAATGCACAAGGAAACGAATGGCAGTCTACCGGTTTTGTTGAACATTGGGACTTCTGGCGTCCTGAAGGAGACCCCTTGGGAGCTAATTTGGATGCTTACTATCCGAAAGTAAATTTTGATGGTGGACGTAACGCACAAGTGCAGACCCGTTATATACAAAATGGTGCTTATATACGTATGAAAAACATTCAGTTGGGATATTCTCTGCCGGAAGCATGGATTAAGAATGCCGGTATGTCATCGGTACGTTTTTATGTATCTGCCGACAATTTGCTGACCTTTACCAGTCTGTCGGATATCTTCGATCCTGAAGCTACAGGAAGTTTGGCCGGAACAGGTCCCGGAAAACTCTATCCGTTGCAAAAAGTTATTTCATTGGGTGTAAATGTCAACTTCTAAAAAAGATTAAGAACTATGAAACTTAAAAATATATTATTTCAGGCTTGTGCCTTGGCAGGAGGAACAATAATTCTTTCTTCTTGCAATGATTTCTTGGACAGGGAGCCTCTGTCATCGGTAACACCGGAAGTTTATTTTAGTACAACTGACCATTTTGAAGCTTATTCTATTGCCAAATATAACAACTGGTTTTCAAGCCATGCCGGATATGGTATGGGAATAGGTAATGGTGACGGAGGAACGGATAATGCTGTATCCGGGGGCTATAATTCAACATTGTATGAAAAAGGAGCATGGAAAGTTCCTCAATCAGGTGGGGGATGGTCTTTCAATGATATCCGTTATTGTAATTATTTCTTTGAAAACGCAGTTCCTAAATACGAAGCCGGCCAGGTTTCGGGTAGTGCTGCCGACATAGAACATTACATTGGCGAAATGCATTTCATGCGTGCATGGATATACTTTAGTTATTTGCGTAAGTTCGGTGATTATCCTATCATTACCGAGGTACTTCCTGATGATAAGGCAGTGCTGATGGAAAAATCGGTACGTCAACCCCGTAACTTGGTAGCCCGCTTTATTTTGGAAGACTTGGATAAAGCTATCAGTATGTTGAAAGGTTGGGGATTTGCTTCCAACAACCGTATTAATAAGGAGACTGCTTTGCTGGTAAAGTCACGTGTCGCTCTTTACGAAGCAACGTTTGAAAAATACCATAAAGGTACAGGCCGTGTACCGGGTGATGCAAATTGGCCGGGAAAGAAAGTGCATCCTAATTTCACTTTGGATGTAGACAAAGAAGTAGATTTCTTCCTGACTCAGGCTTTGGAAGCAGCCGAACAAGTTGCCGACAAAGTCACCTTGACTCAAAACACAGGAGTAGCTGATCCGGAAACTATCAGCACTACTTCAGGATGGAATCCTTATTTTGAGATGTTCGCTTCACTTGACCTGAGCAAAAACTCGGAAGTATTGCTTTGGAGATCGTATGCTAAAACCGGAAGTTACTCCATTACTCACGGAGCACCTGCATGGGTGCAGTCAGGAAGCAACAACGGTTTGCTGAAAACTTATGTGGAAAGCTTCCTTATGAAAGATGGTATGCCTTGGTATGCAGCTACAACTTCAGCTCCATACATGGGTGATAAGACATTGGATGATGTAAAAACCAACCGTGACGACCGCTTGCAATTGTTTGTGTTCAGTGAAAGCAATTTCTTGCCTGTTCATTCACAGCAAACAGCAGGTACAGTTCAATATTTCATGCCGCACCCGGTATCAAACCGTCAGGAAATGCAAGACCGCACCGGCTATCGTCTTCGTAAATATGCCAGCTTCGACCTTACACAGAATGTATGGGGTAAAGCTGAATCAACTACTGGTTGTATCATCTTCCGTGGTGTAGAGGCTTATCTGAACTATATGGAAGCTTATTATTTGAAAAACGGAAGAATAGATGGTAAAGCTGCCAACTATTGGAGAGCTGTCCGTGAACGTGCAGGTGTGGATCCTGATTTCAACAAGACCATTGCTGCAACAGATATGAACAAGGAAACAGACTGGGCTAAAAAATCGGGTGATGAAACAGTAGATGCTACTCTGTTGAACATCCGACGTGAACGTCGTTGTGAATTTATCGGTGAAGATATGCGTTATAATGACCTGATACGTTGGCGTGCTATGGATGACATGTTGTCGAAGAAGTTCATTCCGGAAGGATGTAATTTCTGGGACGAGCTCTATAAAGTAGCTAACAAAGACGAAAACGGTGCTGAAATAGAATACAGATATACCGGTTCTGAAGGTTCTAATATTTCTGATCCTTCTTTCAAATACTTGCGTCCTTACTCTGTCATGAAAGACAACAACCCTGTATATGACGGATATACTTGGGCCAAGGCAAACTATTTATCACCGTTGCCTATCCGTGAAATAGAACTGTTGTCGCCGGATGAAAATGTAGAAACTTCTGTTCTCTATCAAAATCCGTATTGGCCGACAACGATCAACGGTACTGCTATAGAATAAACGAAAGATAGTAATATGACCGATTAGGTGGAGTAATTCCACTGTTGATTCTTAAAGAAAAGAGAGTAATCCGTGATGGACTACTCTCTTTTTTTGTCTTCTTGGAGAGGTTTGGAATACCATTATTTCATCTTATACACCAATGTTCCTCCCTTCAATATATCTTCGTGTGAGATATAGTTCTTGGTATAAGGCTCACCGTTCAGCGTAATGCTGTCAATGTATTTATGTTCTTTGGAGATGCCGTCTGCAATGACGGTAAATGTCTTTCCGTCTGCCAGATGAAGCACAATCTTCGGCATTTGCGGAGCGCCGAACACATAGTTTCCGCTTACCGGGTCCACCGGATAGAATCCCATGGCAGAGAACATATACCACGCAGACATTTGTCCGCAATCGTCATTACCGCAAAGGCCGTCGGGCTCGGGGCGATACTGGGTATCAAATATTTCACGAACCAACTCCTGCGTACGTTCGGGACGTCCTGCCAACGCATACAGATAAGTAATGTGGTGGCTTGGCTCGTTGCCATGGGCATATTGTCCGATGAGGCCGGTGACATCTGCCTGAGTCGTTTCCAGTTTGAGTGTGAACAGCGAATCAAGCTTGTTCAAGAAAGGTTCCTCGCCGCCAAAGAGACTGATGAGTCCCGGAACATCATGCTGCACATGCCAAGTATATTGCCAGGCATTTCCTTCGGTATAGTCACCACCGGTACTTTCGGCGTGTGCCACCTGACTGGGGTTGAACGGAGTCTTCCAAGTTCCGTCCGAATTACGCGGACGCATAAACTGGGTTTCCGTATCAAACAGATTCTTGTAGAAATCCGCACGTTTGGAGAAGTAAGCCGCATCTTCTGTCTTGCCCATACGTTTAGCCATGTCTGCGGCTGCATAATCGTCGTATACCGATTCGAGGGAAGAAGAAACAGATTCGGTCTTAATCAAATCAGTGGGGAAGTAACCGTATTTCATGTACGTTTCCCAATCGGATTTCTGTTTGTGCGATACGGTCTGGGTTTGCTTGATGGCGTTGAAAGCGCGTTCGGCATCAAATCCGCGGAACCCTTTGCGGTAGGCTTCGGCTATGACGGATACACCGTGGTTGCCTACCATGGTATAGGTTTCCTTGCCCCACAATCCCCAGATGGGCAGGAAGCCTTGCACTTCGCTCTGCTCTACCAGTGAGTTGACAAAGCCGTCTACCTTTTCGGGAACCATCAGCGTGTAGAACGGATGTGCGGCACGGTAGGTGTCCCACAAGGAGAAAGTGGAATAGAATGTTCCCGTTCCTGCCTTAACCACAGAGTCGGCGGCGTTGCGATACAGGCCGTCTACGTCCGAAATCTGATTGGGCTGAATCAATGCATGATAGAAACAGGTGTAGAAGTTGGTTTTCTCATCTTCTGTTCCGGTCACGTCGATGCGGCTCAGGTAGCTGTTCCAATCGTCATGTGCCGTTTTTTTCACTTCTTCAAAGTCCCATGCGGGCACTTCGGCTTCCATATTCTTCCTGGCGCCTTCTATGCCGGTAGTGGAGAGGGCGACTTTCATCAGCAGTTCTTCGCCGGGCTGCATGTCAAAAGAGGCAATGATGCGTTTGCCTTTTTCGGTCTCGCCCATAGGCAGGTAGAGGGAGTCGGTGACGGGGCGGTTGAACTTCATCACGAAGAAATAATCCTGATTGACCCAAACACTGTTGCGCACATGCCCGGTCAGGGTTTGAGCGTCTTCCCAGTTCACCTCGCATTCCTTCACCTGAGAGTGATATTGGTTTTCGTTCCATGTCGGTCCGTGTTGCAAGTCGATGAGGACGGAAGCAGAGTCGGCATTGTGATAGGTGTAGCGATGCAAGGCTGCGTGGGGAGTGGCGGTGAGTTCCGCTTTCACGTTCGGCTCGGTCAGCTCTACCGTGTAATATCCCGGTGTGGCGGCTTCCTGCTTCTTGGAGAAACGGCTGCGGTAGGCATCCCAGGCACGGGTGCGTGTTCCGGTGACAGGCATGACGAGCACGTCGCCCAAGTCCATACATCCGGTTCCGTTGAGATGTGTCTGAGTGAAGCCCCAGATGATGGAGTCACTGTTGACATACTCGGAGCAATATCTCCAGCCCACCGCGCCGGTGACAGGGCTGGTTTGAATCATGCCGAAAGGTCGGCAGGCACCGGGGAAGGTATGCCCGTTGTCGGCAGCTCCGATAAAGGTGTTCACGTACTTTGTGTAGTCTGTTTCCGCCGGTTCGTTTTCAGTGGGATTGCAACTGAACAATGTCCCGGTCAGGGCTAATGTACATAGAAAATAGAAACTTTTCTTCATTGGTATTTTAATTTAATAATGAACGGATTAATAAAGCAGTGTGCCCGATATGCACCAGTAACTGTTGCTTCCTCCTTCGGGAGCTCCTTGCGGTATCCGGACGGAGAGGGTGTGTTCTCCTGCTTCCAAATCGCCCAGATAGATATATTCGGGCGTAGTCACTGTGCCGGGACACCAATTGGAACGGCTCAAGTCCGAAGAGCTCAGGCCGTTTGAGAAGTTGCCCGAGCAGGGATTGGAGTTACGGTACGTTCCGCAGTCATCGCGCCAGGGGATGAACGAGATTACTTTCTTGCCATCCAGATAAACGGTGTTGGGCTTTTGATTGAATTCATCTCCGTTCCCCCAACCGCCGTGTCCGGTGGTGAGATAGAACAGGCGTGCGTTTTTTGCCGGTTCTTTCAGGGTGAATCTCACGCGCAGGGAGTCATTCAGGAAGAAGACGGGGTAGGCTTGTCCGGCCTGTTCCAGATAATTCACGGTGTTGAACAAGGGCATGGCTTTGTTTACGCGGCGTTCGTCGTCGGGATAATACTTCAGTTTCAGGGAGAGGCGATGCCCTTTGGCATCCCAGTTGCCTATGTAGGCTCCTATCCAGACTTCGCCTTGCAGTTGCGAGGCGAGGGGAGTGACCTCCGATTTGTAAATGACCGAGTCTACCCAGTGTTGTCCTTTCACTTTGTTGTGGTTGAACTTACGTACGCCGAATCCGGTAAAGAAACGCATCAGTTCCACGGGAGCCTCATAGTCATCTGTAGAGATGAGTGCCGGATAGTTGCCGTCTTTGGCCTGGAAGGACGGTACGCTTTTCAGGTTCCGTATGGCATCCAGGAAAGACTGTTTCTTGTCGGTCGGGATAACGAAGACGGAACCGGTGCGGTCGTATGCGTCGCCGTCCGAGTATTGGGCAACTTCCACAAAGATGCTGCGGTTCTTTGCTGATTCCAGCAGTTTCACTTTTTTCAGGATAAGGGTTCCGCCTCCTGCGCTGTAAGTTATTCCGTCTTCCAGCGTATCGGGCAGTTTGGCGTTGTTGAAACAAATGGTCTGTTGGTCGAATACAGGAATGGTGATGACACCGCTTTGGTTGATGGTATACTGGTAATCGGCGGCATCCATCTTTTCGCCCCATGAGTCCGGCAACAGTGCCTGCGCTTTCTTGAGAGGGGTAATGGCGGAGGCTTCCTGTATCATATCTCCGTTGCGCACCACCTTCAGCACCAGTCCGTCGGGCACGCCGACATTGGCTTGCGGTGTTCCTCTGAAAGGAATGTCATGGGTGTACCACACTTCGATGGTGTTCGAGTTGATGGAAGTGCGTGCTATCTTGCAGTTCAGTCCCAGATGTTTGCCTTCGCCGGCAGGAGTGAACCCTTTACCGAATTCGAAAGGGGTTGCGGCGGAAATAATCTTTCCGTCAGGCAGCTCCGCCCATTTATAAGCTTCGCGACCGGCATAGTCGATATAATTCTTGATGACGGGCTGTTTGTCTTCGCGAATGCCCTCGGTCGCAGTCTCTTTCTCCCCTTTGGGAGAGACGCTTTCCAGTGCCACTTGGTTGCCCGATACGGTCATCTTTATCTGTCCGGGGCGGATTTTACCTTTATAGCTGGATTGATAAATGACTTCAATTCCTTTGGCATTCTTTACTTTCTTTTGAAGGTTCTGTGCGGCGGCTGCCGAAACGGTCAGCAGACAGAGCATCAGTAACCATGCGTTTCTTATTCCGGTTCTTCTCATGTTTAATGCTAATAGTTAGTAATTAGAATGATTGTACGATAGGCAAAGTTAATCATAAATCCGTAAAAGATTGCATCTTAGCCTCTGTCTTGAGCAATAATTTATAGATTTGACCATTTATTAGTATCCTTAAGCCGTTTCCTGCGTATGGCTAAGGTTTTCTGGGCGGCAGATTATTACGTCCTATTGCAATAGAACGTACGTCCTGCCGTAATGGAACGTACGTCCTGCTGCTGTGGGACGTATGTCCTGCTGCCGTGGGACGTAATAATCCACCGTATAAAAAGTCTTAGCCTAAGGAAAGAAAATGCTTAGTCCGACTGGTGGAGTGACTTCCTGTCAAAGGAAACAGCTTTAGTCATAAGTTATATCTGTTGGTTGGATATTATCATTATATATTTTCATTTTGCAAATGATGAGAGTAAAAATAAAGGCATACAAATGCCTTACCGGTTAATTTTTAGCTTATTTCACCTTACAGATTGATTTAAATACCTATATTTGTGTTTCTAAACTAACAAGAGAAATGGCATATCAGTTTACAAGAATAGCGGTAAAGATTGGAAGTAATGTACTGGCGCGCAAGGACGGCACGCCGGACGTGACACGGCTGTCGGCGCTCGTAGACCAGATAGCGGAACTGCACAAGGCAGGAGTGGAGGTTATTTTAATCTCGTCGGGGGCAGTCGCTTCGGGACGGAGTGAAATCAAACCGTCCAAGAAGTTGGACAGTGTTGACCAGCGGCAGCTTTTTTCTGCTGTGGGACAGGCGAAACTGATAAACCGTTATTATGAACTCTTTCGTGAGTATGGCATTACCGTGGGGCAGGTGCTCACCACAAAGGAGAGTTTTGCCACACGTCGTCATTATCTCAACCAGCGCAACTGCATGATGGTGATGCTGGAAAACGGAGTCATTCCGATTGTAAACGAAAATGATACCATTTCGGTGACGGAACTGATGTTTACCGACAATGATGAGCTTTCGGGCATGATTGCTTCCATGATGGACATGCAGGCGTTGATTATCCTGAGCAATATCGACGGTGTTTATGACGGCTCGCCTTCTGCTCCCGGTGCCCGGGTCATCAGAGAGGTGGAGCAGGGGAAAGACCTGTCCGACTATATCCGGGCGGAGAAATCGGGTTTCGGCAGGGGAGGCATGCTGACCAAGACGACCATTGCCCGCAAAGTGGCGGATGAGGGTATTACCGTCATCATAGCCAACGGGAAGAAGGACAATATATTGGTGGACTTGCTGCAGCACCCCGAAGAAACGGTGTGTACGCGTTTTGTTCCGGCAACGGATGGCGTATCGAGTGTAAAGAAATGGATAGCCCACAGTGAAGGTTTTGCAAAAGGCGAATTGCATTTGAACGAACCGGCGGTGAAAGTGTTGAAAGGAAACAAGGCAGTGAGCTTGCTTCCGGTAGGCATCGTTGCTATAGAAGGTGAATTTGAGAAAGATGATATCGTGAAAATCATAGACCATCGGGGAAAGCAAATAGGAGTGGGACGTGTGGGCTTCGACTCGGAGGAGGCGCGCCTGCTGATGGGGCAACACGGTCAAAAACCGGTGGTGCATTATGATTATCTGTATTTGGACTAATCAATTTGACTGCAATGGGAAAACTGACAGATACTTTTCAGCAGGTGCGGGAAGCCGGCAAGAGTCTGGCTTTTTGTGGGGAGGAAAAGATAAATGAAGTATTGCGTGCCGTGGCGGATGCCACGGAATCGCAAGCCGGACAGATATTGTCGGAGAATGCCAAGGACTTGGCAAGGATGGATGAGTCTGACCCGAAGTATGACAGGCTGAAGCTGACGACGGAACGTATCCACGGCATTGCTGAAGGCATTCGCAGTGTGACGCGGCTTCCGTCTCCTGTAGGAAGGGTATTGAGCGAAACGCTCCGTCCCAACGGCATGAAGTTGACGAAGGTCAGTGTGCCTTTCGGCGTTATCGGTATTGTATACGAAGCACGACCCAACGTCACGCTGGATGTCTTCTCGCTCTGTTTCAAGTCGGGAAATGCTTGCCTGCTGAAAGGGGGGAGTGATGCCGACTGTTCCAACCGGGCTATCGTGTCGGTCATTCATTCGGTATTGATACAGCAGGGGCTGAATCCCAATCTGGTTGTCCTGCTTCCGCCCGACCGTGAGTCTGCTGCCGAGTTGCTGAATGCAAGGGGGTATGTGGACTTGCTGATTCCCCGCGGGGGAAAAGGACTGATTGATTTTGTCCGTCGGAATGCCACTGTCCCGGTGATAGAAACGGGAGCCGGTGTGTGTCATGCTTACTTTGACAGAAGCGGTGATGTGACAAAGGGAGCTGCTATTATCAGGAATGCGAAAACCCGTCGTGTCAGTGTGTGCAATGCGTTGGACTGTGTGCTGGTGCACAGGGAGCGAGTGGCCGATCTTCCGGTGTTGTGCGGCGGCTTGTCATGCTCTCATGTGACTATATATGCCGACCCCGAAGCTTTCTCGGCTTTGCAGGAAAGTTATCCGGCGGAGCTTCTCCGGCATTCCACCGACGAGAGCTACGGTACCGAATTCCTGGACTATAAAATGGCAGTCAAGGTGCTTTCCGGTCCTGAAGAAGCGGTGGCTCATATTGCCCGGTACGGTTCCGGTCATAGTGAATGCATCGTGACCGAGGACAGCCGCTCTGCCGACTATTTCATGAAAGCAGTGGATGCGGCGTGTGTTTATGTCAATGTCCCTACTTCCTTTACAGACGGCGGTGAGTTCGGACTGGGTGCGGAGATAGGTATCAGTACCCAGAAACTTCATGCTCGCGGACCGATGGGGCTGGAGGAACTGAATACTTATAAATGGATAGTCCGTGGAGAAGGACAGACAAGAGATTAACCGGTGAGATAGAATTTATACATATTATATATAGAACGAATTATGAGATACTTTACAAATGTACACGATTTGGGTGATTTGAAAACAGCTTTGGCTGAGGCGTTTGAAATCAAGAAAGACCGCTATAAGTATGAGAATCTGGGAAAGCATAAGACTTGCTTGTTGATTTTCTTCAACAACAGCCTGCGTACCCGCCTGAGCACTCAGAAGGCAGCGCGCAATTTGGGTATGGACGTGATTGTGCTCGATGTGAACCAAGGCGCATGGAAGTTGGAAACAGAGCGCGGTGTCATTATGGATGGCGACAAGAGCGAACACTTGCTGGAAGCCATTCCGGTGATGGCCTCTTATTGCGATATCATCGGTGTGCGCTCTTTTGCTCATTTTGAAAACCGTGAAGATGATTATACAGAAAAGATTCTGAATCAGTTCATCAAGTATTCGGGTAAGCCGGTATTCTCTATGGAAGCGGCTACGGGCCATCCGTTGCAGGCTTTTGCCGACTTGATTACTATTGAGGAATATAAGAAGAAAGAACGCCCCAAAGTGGTGTTGACCTGGGCGCCGCATCCGCGTGCACTTCCACAGGCTGTTCCCAATTCGTTTGCCGACTGGATGAATGAGGCAGATGTGGATTTTGTCATTACCCATCCCGAAGGTTATGAACTCGACCCGAAGTTTGTCCGTGGTGCGAAGGTGGAATATAACCAGATGAAGGCTTTTGAAGGAGCGGATTTCATTTATGCCAAGAACTGGGCTTGTCCGGGTGTGACCTGGCCGGAGGACTATGGCAAGGTGTTGAGCAAGGATATGAGTTGGACGGTAGATGCGGCTCACATGGCAGTGACCGACAATGCTTTCTTCATGCACTGTCTGCCTGTCCGTAGAAATATGATTGTGACGGATGATGTGATTGAGGCGCCTACTTCCTTGGTGATTCCCGAAGCTGCCAATCGTGAGATTTCTGCAACTGTGGTGCTGAAACGCTTGTTGCAAGGTTTGGAGGCATAACCGTCGAGCCAAGTGAAACAGTCGGGGGTATGTCAAAACTAAAGTGACCTGTCACTTTGTCAACTGTAGGGGCAGGGTTTACCTGCCCAAATACACAAAGCGAACTGTCTTCGGGCGAGCAGATCTCGCCCCTACGAGCAAAAGCACAGCATTGTCCGGGTTTTGACACAACCCCATGCTTCCCTCATTATTGAAGTCGGTTATCACTTCTCAATCTCCATGCCTTCGTCTATCCAGTTCAGGATACCTTTATCCAAGTTGTAGACTTTGAATCCCTTCTTAACCAAGAGCTTTGCTGCATTGCGGCTTCTTCTTCCGCTTTTGCAATATACGGCTACCGGTTGGTCTTTCTGCAACAGTTCATCAACGGCTGCGGCAAAGTTCTCGTCCATAACATTGATGTTCAGGCTGCCCGGAATATGTCCTTCCGAATATTCGGCAACAGTGCGTACATCTACCAATTGGATTTTATTGTCTTTTATTAATTGTTCGAAATGGGCTGTTGATAAGCTTTTGAACTTCTCTTGTTCTTTTCCTGTGCAGGCCCATAATCCGAGCGCAAAGGCACAGATAAAGAAAACAAAATAAATAGTTTTAATCATATTGCTTTTTGTTGTTAATAAGTAAATGAACGGCTGGTCATACCTTCTTTGTATGTATTCAGCGTGAAGATAATTTTGTCTCCCTTTTGCAACACATCGGCATAGGTCCGGAGGGGAACTGAAAGGTAAACTTTACGGTTAAAACCTTCCGCATCGTCATGGCGGTCGTGGTAGAGAGTAAGGTTCAGTGTCTTTGTGCCATCTTCATTATGGGTAATTCCGTTGTCGATGAAATGAAATTCGTGTGTCCGGTCTTTTACCATTGCCAGTGCTATCAGGTTCAGATAGTCACCACTTCGCCAGATGCTTTGTATGGCAACCGGGTCTGTATGTATTTCCTTGAATGTATCTTTCGCTTTTGGAATAGGAGAGATGGCTATCTGTGTGTTATACAGGATGGCTTCCAATGATGACGGCTGGGAAGTATTGACAGGGGCATACATGGTAACAGTACGGTAAACGCTGTCGGGGGTCAAACCGTCCAGGCCGGCGCGGGGCTGTATGCTCCATATCACCCCCTCGTCGCTTTTCAGATAAGTTGCCGTCCCTGTGTTGTCCGTTACCAGGTCTATCATTTCTGTCAAGACATTGGGATAGACATAATCGTCATCACTGCAAGCGATGAATAGTAAAGGAGCAAAAAGACATAAAAGAATACATTTCTTCATGGTAAATTATCTGTTTATCGTTAACTGTACTGTTACCTTTGTTTGATTATCGTTCGGATTTCAGCCTTTTGCCGCTTCCAGATAGTTGATTAACGGATTGGCATACATCGTCAATATTTTGTTTCGCAGGAAAGGAATATCCTTGTTGGGCAAATCAATCTTGGCAATCTGTCCTTCCAGATACTTTTCAAACTTAACTTTTTCTTCTTCGGTATATTCTTCGGCAAAACGGGTATCTCCCATTAAGAGGTCGCACGCCACATAATTACCGGCATACAGATGATAGTTTTGATGAATATGCTTGTCTATCAGTTCGGAGATGGCGGTGAATACTTCTGTTTTGGATAAGTTGCGCTCTTTTATCTCATCCAGCTCTTTGTTCAGGCAGGCTGAAGTTTGGAAATGGATGCGGCCCTTATAACCGTAAAGTCCGGTCTGCATATTGATAAGGTCGTCTTCGGGAGATTTCCGGAAGTTGGCGTCGTCCCGTTTCTGTTGCAGCTCTTTTGCCTTCAGAAAGTCACAGGGGTCGTATTCGTAAGAGATGGAAAGCGGAACGAGATTGAGTTCTTTCAGTCGTGCGATGGCGTCTCCTTCTCCTGCCATTGCCATCATTTTAAGCACGCTGTCCTGGGTGCGGTCGTTAGAGTCTTTTGCGCGTCCCTGGCGTTGGGCAATCCACAGGTTTTCATGCTTATGGGTGATGGCAAAGTGCATATAGCGCGACATCAGCGCAGATGCTTCCAGTTTTTGACGCATGCTGAGACCGCGTTGCACGATGAATGATTTATTGATACGTACCAGTTTTTTTATCCAGGGATAAATCAGCAGATTGTCACCGATGGCAATTTCCACGGTATTCATCTTTTGGTCTATCAAGAGAATGCACAGAAAAGCGGAGTCGAGGATAATATCACGGTGATTGGAAATGAAGGTATAATTCATTGTTTTGTCCGTCAGGGCAGAACAGTCGAATGTAAGCCCATTGGCGCATTTCTTTACCAAATCCCATAATAGTCCGTAGAAAAATGCTTTTTGGAACTCCAGGTTTGTCCGGCATAGACGCATCTTCTCGGCAAGGGCCTCAAAGGGGATGCCCGGCATAACAGACTCTACCACTGCCCGGAAACTCGGGTCGGCGATTAACTCTTCATAGATTTTCGGCAACTCCTCGGGAGTGTAAGGACGAATCTTGTCAAATTCAGCTGGTATGTTCATGGCTCTTTTTATTTAAGTTAAAACTTATTTTCAATAATATCGGTCATTACATCTTTGATGTCCAGTCCGGCAGCGCGCACTTGCTGCGGGATAAAGCTGGTAGCTGTCATGCCCGGAGTAGTGTTGATTTCCAATAGGTTGACTTTATCTCCTTCGGTAATGATATAATCGATGCGGATAATGCCCGAACATCCTAGTATATCATAGATGGCGGAAGTGAGCAGACGCACACGCTCTGCCGTATCTTCGGGAAGGCGGGCAGGGGTGATTTCCTGTACCTGTCCGTTGTATTTGGCATCGTAGTCAAAGAATTCATTGTCGGTTACTACTTCGGTAATGGGGAATACCACTTCTTTATCTTTTGTTTTATAGCATCCGCAAGTTACTTCCGTACCTTTCATATAGGCTTCGATCATCACTTCATCGCTTTCATGGAAGGCTTTTTCGATGGCAGGCTGAATTTCTTCTTCTGTTTTGACTTTTGTTACGCCAAAGCTGGAACCGCCGGCATTCGGTTTGATAAAACAAGGCAGACCGATTTTGCTGATTACTTCTTGGTCGGTGATTTCAAACCCTTTGCGGAGAATCAGAGATTCGGATACTCGGATTCCGAAACCTTTCAAATATTGGTTGCAAGTGAACTTATTGAATGTTATGGCCGAAACCAGTACATTACAACTGGAGTAAGGAATCCCCAGCAAGTCAAAGTAACCTTGCAGGATACCGTTCTCACCCGGAGTGCCGTGAATGGTGATATAAGCGAAATCGAAAAGCTTCTTTTCGCCATTCTCCATGAATCCGAAGTCGTTACGGTCGATGGGAGTTTTAGTGCCGTCGGGCAATATGACTTCCCAACGGTGCCCTTCCATCTCTACTATATATAGGTTATAACGCTCTTTGTCAATGAAAGAGTAAATCCCTTGTGCGCTGCGCAGGGAAACGGGGAGTTCGCTGGAATCTCCGCCGGCTACTATCGCAATGGTACGTTTCATAGTTCTTCTCTGTTACTGATATAGTTTCTCCACTTGTCTATCAGGTTTGTCATATCCTCGGGCAACGGAGAGGTGAAAAACATCTCTTCGCCTGTGCGGGGATGGACAAAGCCCAGCGTCATGGCGTGAAGTGCCTGACGGGGGCAGGTCTCGAAACAGTTGTTTACGAATTGTTTGTATTTACTGAAATGTGTTCCTTTTAGAATTTCGTTTCCACCGTAGCGTTCATCATTGAACAAGGTGTGCCCGATGTGTTTCATGTGCACGCGTATCTGGTGGGTGCGTCCGGTTTCGAGCACGCATTCCACCAAAGTGACATATCCCAACCGTTCCAGAACCCGGTAATGGGTGACGGCGTGCTTTCCTTGTGTGGGGTCGCTTAACACTGCCATCTGCATGCGGTCTTTCGGATTTCTGCCGATATTGCCTTCAACAGTGCCTTCGTCATTTTCCACAATTCCCCACACCAGCGCATTATATTTACGTTTGGTGGTCTTGTTATAGAATTGAAGTCCTAAGTGTGTTTTGGCATCGGGGGTCTTGGCCACTACAAGTAAGCCTGAAGTGTCTTTGTCTATGCGATGGACGAGTCCCACCTGCGGGTCGTTCGGGTCGTATTTGGGATTGTCTTTCAAATGCCAGGCAATGGCATTGACCAGTGTCCCGTGATAATTGCCGCAACCCGGATGTACGACCAGTCCGGCAGGTTTATTAATCACCATCAGGTCTTCGTCTTCATAAACAATGTCCAATGGAATGTCTTCGGGGATAATATCATTGTCGTAACGCGGACGGTCCATCATGACAGTCAGCACATCACATGGCTTTACCTTATAACTGCTTTTTACCGGCTTGCCGTTTGCCATGACGAAACCGGCATCGGCTGCTTTCTGGATTCGGTTGCGCGAAGAGTTGACCAGTCGTTCAAACAAGTATTTATCTATTCGTACTTGCGACTGACCTTTATCCACTACCACCCGGAAATGTTCATATAGCTCCGATGGGTCTTCCACCACTCGCTCTATATCATCCAGTGTATCATCTATTTCATCCGCATATTCTTCTGTCATCATCACTTTTTTGGGAAAATAGTTAGAACCAAGATTTGTCTACTACGGGAGTGTCATCGTCACCGATAGCTGTAGAGTCTGTCAAAGTCGAGTCATTGGTTAACTCATCATTGCCATTACCCACATGTAGGGTCAATAAAGCTTCGTGTGGAACTTTATCGCCGGCATTCAGGGTACGGCCTTTATAAGTGACACTGTATACCCAGTCTTTTTCACCGCTGATGTATTCCGGTTCGGTGACTCTGAAGCCTAATGCACGCAGTTTGGCTTCGGCTTGGCGCAGTGAACTGTTGTCCATGATATCGGGAACACTCACTTTGGGTGCACTGTCCATATTGATGGTGAGATAGACCGTTCTTCCTTTTTTTACTTTTGAACCTCCGGCGGGATTCTGTTCCAATATGGCACCGGGCGGCATCCCCTTGACATAACTGGAGTCGATGGCGACCGCTTTGAGACTTTGTTTATAGATTTCATTCTCGGCCTGACGCATAGGCAATCCTTTTACATTGGGAACGACCACTGCTTCACCATGACGGGTGTAGTTGTCAAGCCATTGCAGTGTTCCTAAAGCTATTGCTATCACAACAATAATCATGGCCACCAGGTTGAGCCAAAAGAAGCGGTTGTTCTTGAACGAAAAGAATTCTTTAAATGTTACCATAATTAGTTAGATTATTCCGCGTCAAAGATACGACAAATTCAGATTTGTTCCTATATTTATAGTCGAATATCATCTGTTAACAGCCGAATATCTTTTCTTCTTTCTTCGAAGGCTGTATTTACATTGAAGCGTTTTTTGCGTTTTGCATAATTATAACGGATATTTTTGTACCTTTGCGCCCCGAAAAAATAACCTATTCCAAATTCAGGATTAACATTTAAGATAAAAAGATGACAAACGAGACAACAAATGAGCAGGAGGTCTTATTATTACGTCGCAAATTGGACCTTTTGTTGCGTACAGGAAAAATGCTCATGGAGAGCGCTGCGGACACTAACCGCATTGAACGGAACATGAAGCGTGTTGCTGCCTATCTCGGCATTCCCGAGGAGAAGTTACACATTGATATCCGGTGGACTATGTTGATGGTTAATGTGAGTGATGAGAAGCATTCTTTTTCCAAGTTTCAAAAATGTGAAAAGCATGGCATTAACATGGAGGCTATTTCCAAAATCAGTAAATTGTCATGGCGAGCCATCGAACAGGATTATTCGTTGGATAAGTATGAAGAAGAACTGGAAAAGATTGCTCATCAGAAACGTAATTATACTCCTTACGTTGTTGCCATCTGTACCGGGTTTGCCTGTGGCGGATTCTGTAAACTGTTTGGCGGGGACTGGATTGCTTTCTTGATAACTGCGTTATGTACTTTTGTCGGTTTCCGTACCCGTGCCCGTTGTATAGAGTTCGGTATAAATGTGTATATGAGTATTGCTATTTCGGCATTTGTCTGCACGTGTCTGGCGTATGCCTTTTCGTTTACAGGATGGTCTGTAACGCCTTATCATCCTTTGTTGGCATGTACGCTGTATATTGTTCCGGGAGTTCCGCTAATCAACTTTGTGGATGATATGATTGACAATCATTTGCTGGTAGGTATCACCCGTGCCGCCAATACGGTCATGATGGTTGGTGGAATGGCATTCGGTATTGCTTTTGCGATGAGGCTTTTGGTGATGAGTGATGTAACGATTGACCAGAAATTCAGTGAATTGAGCATGGTACCGCATGACGGATATTGGGTGTATGCTATTGCTGCGGCTATTGCTGCGATGGGTTTTGCCACTATCTTTAATATTCAGCGCCGCCTTTTGTGGGTAGTGGCTATAGGCGGAATAATTGCCGTGTGTACCCGTAATTTTGTTAACTTTGAATTGGGATACGGTCCGGTTATCGGTTCGTTTATGGGAAGCTTTGTGGTCAGTTTGTTGGCTGTGAAGGCAGTACACTGGTTTCACGTGCCGAATCATGTGTTGACAATTCCTTCGGTCATTCCGATGGTTCCGGGAGTGTTGATGTATCGTTCCCTGCTGGCATTTATTAATATGCACGGTGTGATAGGCGAGGTGACAAATGCTTTTTCAAATGGTATTAATTCCGCACTTATTATTTTGTGTATATCATTGGGTGTTGCTGTACCTAATATTTTTGCACGCCGTTATATTGCCAAGGACCGTCAGAAATTTCTTCAAAAAGAGCTGGAAGAACGTAAAGCCCGAGGCAAATTTATTGAGTGGTAGTCTGTTAATGGATTTATAAGGTACTCCGCATGGTAGTTAAGTTTGGGAAACTTGCTCTGTGCGGAGTTCTTTTTAATACTAAAAAAACAATTATTATTCCCGATAGTGATTGATAATCTGTATATTTGCATTAAATCTATGCATTATTAAAATATTATATCATGAATAACCTACATTCCGGCTTACTTTATTCGTTGACGGGTGTCACGGCTTTGGCATCTATGTCTTCATGTGCTTCTCAGAAAAAAACAGAGGAGCAGAAACCTTTTAATATTGTCTATATCATGACAGACGACCATACAGCCCAGATGATGAGCTGTTATGATAAACGTTATATGGAAACACCTAACCTTGACAGAATTGCTAATGACGGGGTGCGCTTTACCAACAGTTTTGTGGCAAACTCTTTGAGTGGTCCCAGCCGTGCCTGTATGATAACCGGCAAGCACAGTTGTGCCAATAAATTTTATGATAACACGACTTGTGTGTTTGACTCTTCACAACAGACTTTCCCAAAACTGTTGCAAAAAGCAGGTTACCAGACTGCTTTGGTGGGTAAATGGCATTTGGAGAGTTTGCCGACAGGATTTAATTATTGGGAGATCGTACCCGGTCAGGGAGATTACTATAATCCCCGTTTCATTACTATGCAAAACGATACGATAGAGAAACAAGGTTATCTGACAAATCTCATTACTGATATGAGTATAGACTGGATGGAGAACCAACGCGATAAGGATAAGCCGTTTTGTATTTTGATTCATCACAAGGCGATTCACCGCAACTGGTTGCCCGAGTTGAAGTATCTGAATGAATACGAAGACAAAACCTTCACTATGCCTGATAATTTTTATGATGATTATGAAGGGCGTCCGGCGGCAGCTGCGCAGGAAATGAGTATCTTTAAGGATATGGATATCATGTATGATACCAAGATGCTGGATATGAATAAGGATTCACGCCTGAAATCGGCTTATTTGAACTTTATCGGACGTCTGACACCGGAAGAGCGCAAACAGTATGATGATTTTTATGCTCCTATTATTAAGGAGTTCTATCAGAAGAATCCGCAAGGAAAAGAACTTGCCGATTGGAAATTCCAACGTTATATGCGTGATTATGCCAAGGTGGTGAAGACATTGGATGATAATGTGGGCCGCGTGCTTGATTATCTGAAAGAAAAGAATTTGTTGGATAATACACTGGTGGTCTATACTTCCGACCAAGGGTTCTACATGGGTGAGCACGGTTGGTTTGACAAACGCTTTATGTATGAAGAGTCCATGCGTACTCCATTGATTATGCGTCTGCCGAAAGGATTCGACAGAAAAGGAGATATTACCGAAATGGTTCAGAACATAGACTATGCGCCTACGTTCCTTGAATTGGCCGGTGTCCCTGTTCCCGAAGACATACATGGCGTATCATTACTTCCATTGCTGAAAGGTGAGCATCCGCAGAACTGGCGCAATGCATTGTATTATCATTTTTATGAGTATCCTGCAGAACATATGGTGAAACGTCATTATGGTGTGCGTACCGACCGTTATAAATTGATTCATTTCTACAATGACATTGATATGTGGGAACTGTATGACTTACAGTCAGATCCGATGGAAATGCATAATCTTTACGGACAGGCTGAATATGAGCCCGTGGTAAAGGAATTGAAAGAAGAACTGCTGAAATTGCAGGAACAGTATAATGACCCTGTCCGTTTCTCTCCAGACAGGGATAAAGAGTAAAATACGATGATGAGATATATTTATCTGATTATTTTAGGCTTGTTTTTTTCCGTTATTAATATGGAAGCGAATAACTCCGCTTCCATATCTTTAGTACCTTGTCCGACCAATGTGGTGCCGGGCACCGGGAGTTTTCAATTTACTCCTAAAACAGTTTTTGCTGTAGAAACGGAAGAACAGGCTGACATTGTCCGTTTGCTTTCCGACCAGTTTACTTGTGCGGCCGGTTTTACCCCGAAACTGAAAGTGGACAGTAAAAAGGGAAATTTAGTGCTTCAGACAGATAAGACTATTAAAAGTGAAGCTTATTGTCTGGAGATTACTCCCAAGAAAATAACCGTCAAGGCAGCAGATGCCAAAGGTTTCTTTTATGCTCTGCAGAGTATCCGCCAGCTATTGCCGCCGGCAATAGAAAGTGCGGTCAAAGTGGATGGTACGGAATGGATAGTGCCGGCAATGACCATTACCGATGAGCCGCGGTTCGGGTATCGCGGACTGATGGTGGATGTTGCCCGCTTTTTCGTCCCCAAGGAGAATTTGCTTCGTATCATTGACTGCATGGGAATGTTGAAACTGAATACGTTGCATTTGCATTTGGTGGATGATAATGGCTGGCGTATCGAGATAAAGAAATATCCGTTGCTGACAGAAATAGGAGCAAGCCGGGTGGAGCGCCCGGGTAAACTTTTCCCCGAACGCCGTAACCAGCGTCAGGGTGAACCGACAGTGGAAAAGGGCTTCTATACTCAGGATGATATTCGTGAGATTGTTGCTTATGCGGCTGCACGCCGGATAGAGGTGATTCCCGAAATAGAGATGCCGGCACACAGCAATGCAGCGTTGGCTGCTTATCCTTTGTTGGCTTGTCCGGTAGTGGATAAATTCATCGGTGTGCTTCCCGGACTGGGAGGAAATCATGCGGATATCATTTACTGTGCCGGCAATGACAGTGTCTTTACTTTTCTGCAAAATATAATTGATGAGGTAGTTGCGCTGTTTCCTTCCAAATACATTCATTTGGGTGGTGACGAAGCCCGTAAAACCCATTGGAAAGTGTGCCCGTTGTGTCAGGCGCGTATGAAGAAAGAAGGACTGAAGAATGAAGAGGACTTGCAGGGCTACTTCATGGCGCGTATGAGCAATTATGTGAAGAGCAAAGGGCGTGAAGTTATGGGCTGGGATGAACTGACAAATACCAAGATTCCCGATGGTGCCGTTATCTTTGGCTGGCAGGGATACGGGCAGGCTGCATTGAAAGCAGCCAGACAGGGACATCGTTTTGTGATGACTCCGGCACGTGTGTTGTACCTCATTCGTTATCAAGGTCCGCAATGGTTTGAACCGGTCACTTATTTCGGCAATAATACATTGAAAGATATATATGACTACGAACCGGTGGAACGAAGCTGGACGACGAAAATGCGTTCATTGCTGATGGGTATACAGGGATCTATGTGGACTGAGTTCTGCAACAAGCCCGAAGAGGTGGAATATCTTATTTTCCCCCGTCTGGCAGCAGTGGCCGAAGGAGCATGGACTTTTCCGGTGTACAAGGACTGGGACAGATTCTTGGCGGCTTTGGATAATTTTACCGGGCATCTTGATGTAAAAGGAATTACTTATGCCCGTTCCATGTATAATATCCAGCACAAAGTGACTCCGATGGACGGCAGTCTGCAAGTAGAGTTGGAATGTATCCGCCCCGATGTGGAGATACGTTACACCACAAACGGAAGTCAGCCCACTGCCAAGTCTTCTCTTTATGAACGCAAATGGCAAGTTACCACTCCTCAAATCATCAAAAGCGCTACTTTTAAAAACGGTAAACAGATGGGGCAGACTTTGACTTTACCCATTCAATGGAACAAGGCAACGGCTAAACGGATGCTACGCAGCAATCCGGTGGAGCGTGTGATGGTGAATGGTGTTCGCGGCAGTCTGAAATATACCGATTCGGAGTGGGCTTCGTGGACCCGGAATGATTCCATTGCCTTTACGCTGGATTTGAGAAAGAGAGAGCATTTGAATAAGTTGGTATTGGGCTGTATCAATAATTATGGTATGGGAGTACATAAACCCAAACGGGTTGAAGTATGGCTTTCCAATGAAGATATTGAATATTGGAAAGTAGCTTCCAAAGAGCTTGATCCGGAGGAAATATTCCGCGAAGGTACATTTATAGAAGAGTTGCCGTTCAACTTGGATGATACCGGTCGTTATGTGCGTGTCATCCTCTTTGGGGCAGGTGAATGTCCGCTTACCCACGTGCGTCCGGGACAGGAAGCGCGTGTATGTGTGGACGAATTAATAATAGAATAAGCAAAAAAAACTTTAGAACGATGAAGAAGCGAATAACAGAAACCTTGCTGGGACTTTTGGCTTTTGTATGCTGTCTTCCCATGATGGCACAGCAACACCCCGAATGGCAGAGCCAGTATGCTATCGGATTGAACAAACTGGCTCCGCATTCGTATGTATGGCCTTATAAGAACGCAGGCGATGTGCGGAATGGAAATTATGAGGATTCTCCTTACTATATGAGTCTGAACGGAAAATGGAAATTTCATTGGGTGAAGAATCCCGATAACCGTCCGAAGGATTTTTATAAGCCTTCATTCTATGACGGAAGCTGGGCGGAGATCAATGTACCGGGTAACTGGGAACGACAAGGCTATGGAACGGCCATTTACGTCAACGAAACTTATGAGTTTGATGACAAAATGTTCCATTTTAAGAAGAATCCTCCATTGGTGCCTTATGAAGAAAATGAAGTCGGCTCTTACCGTCGCACATTCAGCATTCCGGCAAGCTGGAAAGACCGCCGTGTGGTAATTTGCTGTGAAGGAGTAATCTCCTTTTATTATATTTGGGTGAACGGCCATTTACTTGGCTATAACCAAGGTTCGAAGACTCCTGCAGAATGGGATATCACCGATAAGTTGCAGGAAGGTGAGAATACGGTTGCCTTGGAAGTATACCGTTGGAGTGCCGGTTCCTATCTGGAGTGTCAGGATATGTGGCGGCTTAGCGGCATTGAGCGTGATGTATATCTTTACAGCACTCCCAAGCAATATATTTCAGATTATAAAGTAATTTCGTCTTTGGATAAGAAAGAGTATAAAGAAGGTATATTCGGACTGGAGGCAACTGTTGAGGGACCCTCTGCTTCAGCTTCTTCTTTGTCTTATCGCTTGGAGGATGCTGCAGGAAGAACCGTACTGAGGGGAGAGCAGCCGATTAAGTCGAGAGGCCTCAGTAACTTCATTGCTTTTGAAGAACAACGGATACCGGAGGTAAAGCCTTGGAGTGCAGAGCATCCCAATCTTTATACATTGGTTTTGGAACTAAAGAACCCCGATGGAGAAGTTTCCGAACTGACCGGTTGTATGGTTGGTTTCCGTACTTCGGAAATAAAAGATGGACGGTTCTGCATCAATGGGGTGCCTGTGCTGGTGAAAGGCACCAATCGACATGAACACTCCCAATTGGGACGTACCGTGAGCAAAGAGTTGATGGAAGAAGATATTAAACTGATGAAACAGCATAATATAAATACTGTCCGTAACTCTCATTATCCCACTCATCCCTATTGGTATCAGTTATGCGACCGCTACGGACTGTATATGATTGATGAGGCGAATGTCGAGTCTCACGGTATGGGATATGGTGCGGCATCTTTGGCGAAAGATTCTACTTGGCTGCCTGCTCACATGGACCGTATACAGCGTATGTATGAGCGCTCAAAGAATCATCCTGCCATCGTTATCTGGTCATTGGGCAATGAAGCCGGCAATGGTATCAATTTTGAACGTACTTATGATTGGATGAAATCTATAGAACAGTCTCGGCCGGTGCAGTATGAACGTGCGGAGCAGAATTACAATACGGATATCTATTGTCGTATGTATCGTGGCGTAGATGTACTCAGGGCGTATGCACGCCAGACCGAACCGAAAGTTTACCGTCCCTTTATAATGACTGAATATCTGCATACAATGGGTAACAGTGGTGGCGGACTGAAAGAATACATGGATGTTTTTGAGTCCGAACCTATTGTGCAAGGTGGCTGTATTTGGGATTGGGTGGACCAGTCTTTCCGCGAGATAGATGAAAACGGTAAATGGTATTGGAGCTATGGAGGCGATTATGGTCCCGAAGGAGTGCCCAGTTTCGGCAATTTCTGTTGTAACGGACTGGTGAATGCCGCTCGTGAACCACATCCTCACCTTATCGAGGTAAAGAAAAACTATCAGTATATTAAGTCGGCACTGACAGACCGACGCAATCTTTCGTTAAAGGTGAAAAACTGGTACGATTTCACTAATCTGAATGCCTATACGCTGCATTGGCAGGTGGTAGGTGATAATGGAACCGTCATCAAGGAAGGTACTCACAAAATAGATTGTGCTCCCCATGCAACTGCTGATTTTGCTTTGGGTCGTATAAAGTTGCCATCGAATATCCGTGAAGCATATCTCAATCTGAGCTGGACACCTGATACGCCTCAACCTTTTATCGGAACTGATTTTGAGGTGGCTTATGATCAGTTTGTCTTGCCTGCCGGCAAGAATTTCCATGCGCAGGTTTCCAAACCGGAAGGAGAAGTGAAATGGGATATTGACCGGCAAACAGGAGCCTTGCGCTCTTATATGTATAATGGTAAGGAAATGCTGGCATCTCCCGTTGTGCTGAGTCTTTATCGTCCTGTCACAGATAATGATAACCGTGAAAGAACAGGTGGTGCACGAGCTTGGAAAAAGGCAGGCTTGGATAATTTGGTTCAAAAAGCGACTTTTGTCGAATCGTCTGCAAAAGGCGGCAAAGCCAAAGTGGAATTGCTGAATGCCGAAGGTCGTAAAGTGGGTACTGCCGACTTCCTGTACACGTTGAGAAAGAATGGTACACTGGAAGTGAAAACAACGTTTGTTCCTGATACGGCCGTTATTACTTCGTTGGCGAGAGTCGGCCTGGCTTTCGAAATGCCGGATACTTATAATCAAGTTTCGTATTTGGGACGCGGTGAGCATGAAACTTATGCAGACCGTAACCGGTCGGGACGTATCGGCATTTACCACACAGATGCAGAGCGTATGTTCCATTATTATGTGAGACCGCAGGCAACAGGAAATCGCACGGATGTACGTTGGGTGAACCTGACGGATGAGGCGGGTAACGGATTGACTTTCCGTTCGGACAAGCACTTTCAGTTCAGTGTTATTCCTTTTACGGATATGAATGTGGACAAGGCAACTCATATCAATGAGTTGAAACGGACAGGTGTTGTAACCGTTCATCTCGATGCAGAACAGTCGGGAGTGGGCACCGCTACTTGCGGACCGGGTGTGTTGCCCCAATACCTTGTTCCCGTACAAAAGCATACTTTTGAATTTATGATTCGCCCTTTGGCAAAATAAAAATAAGACACATGAGAAAAACAATTCTGACTGCAGCCTTGGTTTGTGCCTTTTTAGGTGCACAAGCTCAGGAGTACTATGAGAAACAAGTGACCTTCCCCGTCGGGGCGACTTTGGAACAGAAAGTGGATATGGCTTCCCGCCTGGTGCCCACTCCGCAACAGTTGGCATGGCAACAAATGGAGTTTACCGCTTTCCTGCATTTTGGCATCAATACGTTTACCGGCAATGAATGGGGAAGCGGAAAAGAAGACCCTGCTGTCTTCAATCCCACCGAGCTGGATTGCGAACAATGGGTGCGTTCACTGAAAGAAGGCGGTTTCAAAATGGCGATTATTACGGCCAAGCACCATGATGGTTTCTGCCTTTGGCCTACTAAGACAACCAAACATTCTGTGGCCAATTCTCCGTGGAAGAATGGCAAAGGAGACGTTGTCCGTGAGTTGCGCGACGCCTGCGACAAGTATGGCATCAAGTTTGGTGTTTACCTGTCCCCATGGGATCGTAATGCCGAATGTTATGGCGATTCTCCCGCATACAATAAATTCTTTATCGAACAGCTCACCGAGCTTCTGACCAATTACGGTGAAGTGCACGAAGTTTGGTTTGACGGTGCGAATGGAGAAGGTCCCAACGGCAAGAAGCAGATTTATGATTGGGATGCCATCTTGAAAACCATCCGCCGACTGCAACCGAAAGCCGTGACAGCCATTATGGGTGATGATGTACGCTGGGTGGGCAACGAACGTGGTATCGGGCGTGAAACCGAATGGAGCGCTACGGCTCTTATGCCCCATTCTTATGCGGGTGCCGATGAAAGTTATGCAAAGTTGGGTATTAAAGGAACCGGTAAGGATTTGGGAAGCCGTGCTTTATTAGAGAAGGCTCCGGCACTCTATTGGTATCCGTCGGAAGTGGATGTGTCTATCCGTCCGGGATGGTTCTATCATGCCGAACAGGACAACCAGGTAAAATCATTGGCACATCTGACTGATATTTATTTCAAGTCGGTGGGGTATAACTCTGTGCTGTTGCTGAATATCCCTCCCGACAGACGCGGATTGATTCACGAGAATGATGCCAACCGCATCAAGGAACTGGCTTCTTATGTCAAAAAAACATTTGCCGACAATCAGGTGGAAAAGGGGAATGCTGCATGGACAGCCAAAGCCGGTGAGTCGAAAGTGTATAAACTGAAAAAAGATGCTTTGGTCAATACATTCCTTATTCAGGAAGATATCTCTAAGGGACAACGCATAGAAGATTTTACGATTGAGGTGTTTACCAATGGGGCGTGGCGTCATGTGGCTGAAGGAACGACGGTGGGTTATAAACGTCTTGTCCGTTTCTCCGACAGCAAAGCGGAAAAGTTGAGGGTGACTGTAAATGCCGCTCGCGGAACAGCCAATATTTCCAATATCGGTCTTTATTATGCACAACCTTTGACAGAAAAGAATGTGAAAGTGAAGTTAAGTGATGTTTCGGTGAAAGACTGGAAAACGGTGGGTATGCCGGCGGAAGCGGCTAATGCCATTGACGGAGATCCTCAGACTGTATGGACTGCCAAGGCTCTGACTCCTTTGGTGGTGGATATGGGTAAAGCATCGGAAGTTATCGGTTTCAGTTATGCACCTGCGCAAAAAGAAGACCTTACGGGAACGATTTATAAGTATAATTTCTATGTTAGTATCGATGGCAAGAATTGGACTAAGTGCGATGCCGGTGGAGAATTCAGTAACATCATGCACAATCCTGTTCCTTATTTTGTTCGTTTCGGTAAGAAATATCCGGCGCGTTACTTTAAACTAGAGCCTGTTGCCGAAATAAACAACAAGCCGGCAACCACCGTTGGTGAGGTTGGAATCTTGTTGAAATAAACGGAAACATAACTTCTTTATATCCTTTGGGCAGTGCTCGAAGGTAATTCTCATTATCGCTTTGCTGTGAAGGCAGACAAATGTGTCAGCCTCCATAGCAAAGCGATTTGATAAATATATTTATTGTATATTATAACACGTGCAGGCTCATGCGTACGTACGTGTAGCTCGATACGTATATACGTGTGACCTGATGCGTATATACGTGTAGACTTATGCTACCGTATGTGTATTCCGATGCGTACGTACATTAAAAAATATGCAGCTCGCACTGAATGTTGCAAAAAGACCTTGATGTTTTCCAAAAAGACCTTGATGTTTTTTAAAAACCTCAAAGTCTTTTATTGAAACACTAGCATCTTTTTTAAAAACCTCAAAGTCTTTTTTTAAGCCCGGTATGTTTTTCATGTAAGGGCAGGTTGCATCACCCCTTATTAAGTCGGTTATTCCCTTTTTTCCGTTCATCCTTACATTTTAATTGTAATATACAGGTAATCAATTTATTAATCCTGAAAGTGCTCCCCTCATCCTCCCTTCAGCTGTGCTTTCCAAGTCCCTTCACAATCTGCCTTCAGTATTTGTCTTGCCAGACGAAGTTTTATAGATGAAAGGAGGCTGAAAGGGCGATTACGGGATGTTCATTCACTATCGGAATCCCTATCAACAGGACGTTTCAACAGTTAATGAAAGGAGAAAAGAAGAAACAGATTTCTATCTCAAAGGCCGGCTCACGTAATATGAGCAGATCTACGGCAGTTATGAATTTCATGCCGAAAATTGCATTTTCTCCTCTGTGGATAGAAAAATAGATTTATCTTTGTAATATAAACGCTAAGATATAAATGAAAGACCGATGAAAGAAGCAACCATAACCCCCTTTGCGAAGCCGCTTTATGTAATGACCAAGCCCGTGGGCGCAGTATGCAATCTGGCTTGCGACTATTGTTATTACCTGGAAAAAGCAAAGTTATATGAAGAACAGCCTCGCCATGTGATGAGTGACGAACTGTTGGAGAAATTCATAAAAGAATATATTGAATCGCAAACCATGCCTCAAGTGTTGTTCACTTGGCATGGAGGTGAAACCCTGATGCGCCCCTTGTCTTTTTATAAAAAGGCGATGGAACTTCAAAAGAAATATGCCGGAGGCCGTACGATTGATAATTGCATTCAGACCAACGGTACACTGCTGACAGATGAATGGTGTGAGTTCTTTCGCGAGAACAATTTTCTGGTAGGCATCTCTATTGATGGTCCGCAAGAATTTCATGACGAGTATCGGAAGAATAAGATGGGACAGCCATCGTTTGTGAAGGTGATGCGTGGTATCAACTTGTTGAAAAAGCATGGGGTGGAATGGAATGCCATGGCAGTGGTGAACGACTATAATGCTGATTATCCTTTGGATTTTTACCGCTTCTTCCGCGATGAGTTGGACTGCCACTATATTCAGTTTACCCCGATTGTAGAACGTCTATCTAAACGGGCCGATGGGCTTAAGCTTTCTTCTTTAAAGCAGAAGGATGGGGAAGTAGCGCCTTTTACTGTTTCGCCCGAACAATGGGGAAACTTTCTTTGTACCATCTTTGATGAATGGGTAAAGAAAGATGTAGGCAATTACTTTATTCAGATATTCGATTCTACGTTGGCGAATTGGGTGGGACAACAGCCGGGTGTTTGTTCGATGGCAAAATATTGTGGCCATGCCGCCGTGATGGAGTTTAATGGGGATGTGTATTCATGCGATCACTTTGTCTTTCCTGAATATAAATTGGGAAATATCTATCAGAAGACATTGGTGGAGATGATGTATAGCAAAGAACAGGAAGCATTTGGGGCTATGAAGCACAACAGCTTGCCACGGCAATGCCTGGATTGCCAATATGAATTTGCCTGTCACGGTGAATGTCCCAAGAATCGATTTGTTGTGACGGAGGACGGAGAACCGGGACTGAACTATCTGTGCAAAGGATATTATAAGTTTTTTGATCATGTAGCCCCCTATATGGATTTTATGAAAAAAGAACTGCTGGCAGAACGCGCCCCGGCAAATGTGATGGACTGGATACGGGAGAATGAATAAAAATAAAAGGAGTAAAGTGATTCACTTTACTCCTTTTATTTGTTCTGGTCAGATGAATTATTTTCCGTTGTATTCATCAGATACAGTTAATTTCTTACGACCTTTTGCACGACGGCTAGCCAATACACGACGGCCATTGGCAGTTGCCATTCTTTCACGGAATCCGTGTTTGTTCTTTCTCTTTCTGTTAGAGGGTTGGAATGTTCTTTTCATTGTATATACTTATTTTTATGTTATTATTCATGCTGTAACGGGCTGCAAAATTAGTGACTTTTTTGAAATAAACAAAGAGATAACTCATTTTTAGTGATTTCTTTTTGCGTTTTTTCTTGATTTACATTACTTTTGCACTCGAAATCACAGCTATAAGTGAATATAATCTGAAATAATAATCAAATATAAGCGAAGAAAAGTATGATTAATGCTCAAGACATTAAAATCGGAACAGCTATCCGTATGGACGGCAAATTGTATTTCTGTATTGACTTCCTGCATGTAAAACCTGGAAAGGGTAACACCTTTATGCGTACAAAATTGAAAGATGTAGTTAATGGTTACGTTCTGGAACGTCGTTTCAATATCGGTGAAAAACTGGAAGATGTGCGTGTGGAACGTCGTCCGCATCAATATTTGTATATGGAAGGTGCAGACTATATTTTCATGAATCAGGAAACTTTTGACCAAATTCCTATCGCTCACGACCTGATTAACGGTGTAGACTTCCTGTTGGAAGGAATGGTGGTAGACGTAGTTTCTGATGCTTCTACTGAAACAGTTCTTTTTGCTGATGTTCCTGTGAAGGTTCAGATGAAGGTTACTTATACAGAACCGGGATTGAAGGGGGATACAGCTACCAATACTTTAAAACCTGCGACTGTGGAATCGGGTGCAACGGTTCGCGTTCCTTTGTTTATCAATGAAGGTGAAACAATCGAAATCGATACTCGTGACGGTTCATACGTGGGTCGTGTGAAAGCATAATCTTTTTAAGCCATTATATAAAAAGGCGGAACTTGTTGCAAGCTCCGCCTTTTTTGTGTTCCTTTGTGCGACAAAATGATAGCAGTTTATGAGATATTCTTTTATTATACCGGTTTATAATCGCCCCGATGAAGTGGATGAGTTGCTGGAAAGCCTCACACGGCAGACGGATAAAGACTTTGAAGTGATAGTGGTGGAGGACGGTTCGTCTGTTCCTTGCAAGGAGGTGGTGAAGCATTATGCCGATTGTTTGGATATACATTATTATAATAAGCCTAATTCAGGACCGGGGCAAACCCGTAATTATGGTGCCGAACGCAGTAATGGGGAATATCTTATTGTTCTGGATTCCGATTGTATTTTGCCCGAAGGTTATCTGGCGGCGGTCGGAGCAGAACTGCAAAGGGAGAGGGCGGATGCTTTCGGGGGCCCCGACCGTGCGCATGAGTCGTTTTCCGATGTGCAAAAAGCCATCAACTATGCCATGACTTCATTTTTTACGACCGGGGGTATTCGCGGTGGTAAAAAGAAGATGGACAAGTTCTATCCGCGCAGTTTCAATATGGGAGTGCGCGCGGAAGTATATAAAACTTTGGGTGGTTTCTCTAAAATGCGTTTTGGAGAGGATATTGATTTCAGTATCCGAATATTCAAGGGAGGCTATGTCTGTCGGTTGTTTCCCGAGGCGTGGGTATGGCACAAACGCCGTACGGACTTAAAGAAATTCTTCAAACAGGTGCATAATTCGGGTATTGCGCGTATCAATCTGTATAAAAAATATCCGGAATCATTGAAAATAGTGCATTTGTTGCCGGCTGTTTTTACGTTGGGAGTACTGTTCTTGTTGTTGGGGGCACCGATCTGTGTATGGAGCTTGTCGCTGCTTTTGCTTTTTGCTTTGATTATATGTATCGATTCGACATTGCAAAACAACAGCTTGAAAATAGGGATGCTCTCTATTGTGGCCTCTTTTATTCAGTTGACAGGATACGGAACGGGCTTTTTGCGCGCATGGTGGAAGCGTTGTGTGCTGAAGAAAGACGAGTTTGCGGCGTTTGAAAAGAACTTTTATAAATAATGGGAGAGAAACTGGCTATAAATCGTTGGGCTGAGGAAGACCGGCCGCGTGAAAAAATGGCTCATCATGGAGTGGCTGCACTTTCTAATGCCGAATTATTAGCGATTCTGATAGGTTCGGGAAACACGGAAGATTCGGCTGTGGAACTGATGCGGAAGATATTGAGTGACTATCACAATAATTTGAATGAGCTGGGTAAATGCAGCATTGATGATTTGTGCCATTATAAAGGAATAGGTCCCGTCAAAGCCATCAGTATTCTTGCTGCTTCCGAACTGGGAAAGCGGCGTAAGGAAGAGGAGGTGAAAGAGCGTAAAAAAATACTCAGTTCTTGTGATGTTTATCAATATTTTTATCCTTTGATGTGCGATTTGCCTACGGAAGAGTGTTGGGTGCTGTTGCTCAACCAGGCTTCAAAAGTGATAGACAGGGTAAAAATAAGTGCAGGTGGATTGGCTGCTACTGCTGTGGATATTCGTTGTATCTTGAGAGAGGCATTGATGAAGCGGGCTGTTTCGATGGCACTTTGTCATAACCATCCTTCGGGAAGTCTGCGTCCCAGCAGAGAAGATGATTGCCTGACAGAACATTTGGACAAAGCAGCCAAAATAATGAATATAAGGTTGATTGACCATGTAATTTTAACAGATGGCAAATATTATAGTTATGCCGATGAGGGAAGAATATAGAACCGCCTCGGCCTACGTCTTGTGAATTGTGTTGTATGGAGATTCAGCAAGCGCATAGGCCGGATGGAGGCAGGTGGTTATAAGGATTTATCTTTCAGTTGGTTTCTTAAACGCATCAGAGCTTCTACATAATAATAATCGGCATAGCTCAAGGGTACATCAACTTCACTTTTTCCGGGAAAATGTCCGGTGGAATGCATCAGAGCGAAATTGCAGTTCGTACCTTTTGCAGCCAGATAGTCGGGACTTGTTAATGAACGGATTTGTTGTTCTGCAAAGTCCAGATAACTCTTTGCCTCAGTACTTTTATCCAGTTGACTTAGTTCTATCAGAGCAGAAGCCATGATAGCCGCGGCAGAAGCATCACGAGGCACATTGGGAATGCCCGGGGCGTCAAAGTCCCAATAAGGTATTTTATCGACCGGCATATTCGGATGATTCATAATGAATGAGGCAATATGTTTGGCATGATTCAGATAGTCCGGTTTACCTGTTTCGCGATACATCATCGTGAAGCCATACAAAGCCCAAGCCTGTCCGCGAGCCCATGCCGATTCGTCAGCTGCTCCCTGATGAGTCTGTTTTTTATGCGGCATGCCGGTTATCGTATCATAAGAAACTACATGATAACAGCTGTAGTCATCACGAAAATGGTGAAGCATGGTCTTATCTGCGTGAGAAATGGCCATTTTTCGGAAACGGTCATCACCTGATGCTTTCGAAGCCCAACTGAAGAATTCCAGATTCATCATATTGTCAATAATGACCGGGAACTGCCAAATCTTTTTGTTGAAGTCCCAGGAACGGATGGCTCCCACCCGTTCGTCATAACGGGTAGCCAGCGAATTGGCTCCGGTTAGCATCACGTCCTTATATTCCGGTTTTCCGGTCAGACGATAGCCGTTGCCGTAGCTGCAATATAGCATGAAACCTACATCATGGCTGTAAGTGATGTGTTTTACCTCTTCTACACGGTCGGTGTACATTTCTGCATATTTTTTCATTTCCGGGGTCGGATTGTATTCGTACAAATACCACAATTCACCCGGAAAGAAACCACTGCACCACCAACTGTAATCGCTGGTTTCCAACTTTCCTTCTTTATTGATTGTTTTCGGCAGACGACCATTCTGTGTTTCAAGCTCTTTTGCCATTAATAGAGCCTGTTCGGTCGAAGCTTTCAAACCACGGTCGATGACTTCTTCGATAGGTTCCTGTTTGGGCTGTATGTTACAAGCGGTTACTAAGACTGTAACAATCCATAATACACTATGCGATAGTTTATTCATAATAGAGATAGATTATTAGGTTTTTGTGACAAATATACCGGTTTTAATTGAAAAAGCAAAAAGTATTTTTAATTCCGTCCTTTAAAGGGGGATTAGGAGTAAAACATTGTCTATACGCCTTTGGGAAAGCTTTTTATAGATATCTCTAGAAACGTTTGGTATACTGTTGCAAAATCATCAACTTCTGTATTCCCATTATCACCCATACTGATAGACAAAAGGTGCGGTTAGAGTAGTAATCCCCAAGTTCATTCCTATAATCTGCAATACGACGGACAGTAAGACTGAACATGAGGTCCATACAAGACTTTTCAGGTTTTTATTTCCTAAAGCTATGGAACACAATACACCGTTATAGCCCATCAATCCCATATTTAATGTTCCGGCATCTATCCCTGGTAAGAAAGCTGGTGGAATTAGGAAGAAGTGCTCCAAATACAGTATAAAAAGCAGCAGTCCGCGAATTGATAAGAATGCCGGTCAAAAAGAACAGTTCGGTCCATATATTCCCTTGAAACATTACCTGTCCTATTCCACAACCTAAGACCGGTAATGAATTGTATAATGAAACTGCTTACATAAATCAAAAAACAGCCGTAATCTAAAAAAAGTCCGGGAACAACAATTGCCTTTCACAGTTATTTATAAAACTAACAAAAATATTTAAAAAGGTTCTCGTGCATTGAAACTATGGAATTTATTAATAACTTGCCTTCAATTACTGAAAAGCCTCAATCACATGTGGAAATTCATAATTATATTCATCATATCGTTGTCTGCCTTTGACAATGCTTTTGCCGGACAACCGGACGGGATAGGAAAATTCATAGTTACAGACATCAATGACAAGGACAGTACCCTGAATAAAGTAAGAATGTTCCCTCCTAAATTTTACCGAATCGGAAACGGAAGACGTATAGAAATAAAGGTATGTAATGAGGACAGTATGCAGATAAGAAGAGTACGCTGCCTTCTATACTATTCAGGCTCCGGTAAAAGAAAGTGTATAAATAAAATTTGGATTTCACCTTTGGAGGGAAACGAGACCTATTATTTCTGTATGAACATTAAACTGAAACTGACGAAAGAGGAATGGAGTAGGTTGACATTTAGGATTAAAAGAGGAAAAAGTTACAAGGACTACAAATTCTCGGATACGGATTGAAGTATGTACATCCGCCCCAATCAAGCATATCAAATCCGGGAAACAAATGGTGATATGACAAAAGAGCTTGTTCATCATTCTGGTTATCATTACAAACTGGTTTGGGCTGGTCCTCTATTACTTCTACGCCAAAGACAAGATAGTAGAATGGATGAGATAAGCCATGAAGGAGATGTTTTTATCCCTCCTTCTTTCATTGTCTCTCAGAAATTCTGGGACGAGATAAAATTGAGTGCTGAATTTAAAATAAAATAAATATGAAGACAATATTTATAACCATACTTTGTGTTTTGATGATCGGATGTAAAAGTAAAGATAAGGGTGTACCGAAACTAGGGTATATGTCTGCCGATTGTGTCTGCAGCGATACTTTAGGTTCTGAAGTTCGGATGAAAATGATTCATGGGAATTATACCATTAAGACGGACGAAGTATTTACCATTGTTCTGAACCCTCAAAGACTTCTTCTCAGTTACGGTTCCTACTGGACTTTGGAAAAATGGGAGAATAATTGCTGGACAACACCTGAATTGAAAGATAAGTATGGATTTTTGAGTGACAGTATACAGGATATTATACCTCAGATTTATTACTGTTTCAGGTTTCCAATTAAATATTATAAGATTACTCCCGGGAGATATCGTATATCTAAATCATTATGGAATGATAGCAAAGAGATAAAGCTGAGTGCTGAATTTGAAATAAAATAAATATGAAGATAATATTTATAACCATAATACTATTTTGTTCTTGCCATTCCTATTCTTTCAGGAAAGGAGAGAAGGACGAAACAGACAGCATTCGTTTGCAAAAGGAACTAGGTGCTTTACATCGGTATGTGGATGGCATTAATTCTGATTATCCAGTTCTGTCAGACGACAACTTATATATGCTTTTTGTTTTCTGATGTTCCATTGATCGGTCGGGATCTACTTTTACTCCGGTAGCCGGTTGTACCTGTTTCTTGTTCATGCGTACCACCATATAAATGTTAGTTGATTTTTCACTTTGGGGTTGACGAAGGTTAAAACAGGCTTTCATCAATTCATGAATAAACACTTGTTCTTTGGGAGTAAAACATTGTCTATACGCCTTTTGGAAAGCTTTCTATAGATATCTCTAGAAACGTTTGGTATACTGTTGCAAAATCATTAAATTTGCAATTAAAATGACGAGAATTATGGATGCAGAGACCCGTTTGAAAATAGAAGAAAGAATAATAGCGATGTTGAAGACCGTATACGACCCCGAAATTCCGGTGAATATATACGATTTAGGATTAATTTATAAGATTGACCTGCAAGACGATGGAGATGTAAGTATTGATATGACGCTTACCGCTCCCAATTGTCCCGCTGCCGATTTTATTATGGAAGATGTGCGTCAAAAGGTGGATTCGGTAGAAGGGGTAAATTCTTCTGTTATTAATTTGGTATTCGAACCCGAATGGGATAAAGACATGATGAGTGAAGAAGCAAAACTTGAATTAGGATTCCTTTAAGATTATGAAGAATATATATTTCCTTTCAGATGCACATTTGGGATCGCGTGCAATAGCGCATGGACGGACACAGGAACGTCGATTGGTGAATTTTTTGGATAGTATCAAGCATAATGCCGCAGCAGTGTATCTATTGGGAGATATGTTCGATTTTTGGTATGAATTTAAGTTAGTAGTACCGAAAGGTTATACTCGCTTCTTGGGAAAAATTTCCGAACTGACTGATATGGGGGTGGAAGTTCACTTTTTTATTGGAAATCATGATATCTGGTGTGGCGATTATCTGGAAAAAGAATGTGGTGTGACCATTCATCGTCAGCCGCTTACTTGCGAAATTTATGGTAAAGAGTTCTTTCTTGCCCATGGTGATGGGTTGGGGGATGGTGACCGTAAGTTTAAGTTGTTACGCTCTATGTTCCATAGCACCACTTTACAACGTTTGTTTTCTACTTTACATCCTCGTTGGAGTGTGGAACTGGGACTGGAGTGGGCGAAACATAGTCGTATGAAACGTGAAGGAGGTAAGGAACCTGAATATATGGGAGAGAACAAAGAGCCTTTAGTGCTTTTTACCAAAGAATATCTTAGGAGTCATCCTGATATTAATTATTTTATTTATGGTCATCGCCATATCATGTTTGATTTGATGTTGAGTCGCACTTCGCGTATGCTTATCTTAGGAGACTGGATACAGGATTTCTCTTATGCCGTTTTTGACGGTGAAAACATGTTCCTTGAACAGTTTATAGAAGGAGAAAGTCAGTATTCTTGATTTCTGTGGAATATTCTACACAATTATGAATCAAATGTATGAGGAATTGGGGTAGCTTATGCTTATCTTTGTACTATCATCATTGAATGGTGACCTTGATTGAATATTATAAAACCTTTTTAATTTATACCATGAAGAAAATCTTTCTATTACTAATTGCATTCTTTACTTGTTTTCAAGTGAGTGCAGAAGACCGGAAAACAATTCGTGTGTCGACCGATAATACGGATTTAATCTTGAAAGTAGCTCCCAACGGACGTTTGTATCAGTCTTATTTAGGCAGTAAACTGCTGAATGAACAAGATATTGTCAGTCTTCCGTCTGCTTCTGGCGGGGATGCTTCGGCCAATGGCTGGGAAGTATATGCCGGTTCGGGAGCTGAAGATTATTTTGAACCTGCCGTTGCCATTACTCACAATGACGGAAATCCATGTACTATATTGCGTTATGTTTCTTCTGAAAGTAAGGCAGTAGATGGAGGCACAGAGACAATAATTCGCTTGCGTGATGACCAGTATCCTGTAGATGTAACCTTATATTATATAGCTTACCCTAAGGAAGATGTCATAAAGACTTGGAGTGAGATCAGTCATCAGGAAAAAAAGCCGGTGATGCTTTCACGTTATTCGTCTACTATGTTATATTTCTCGGCGGAAAAGTATTTCTTGACAGAGTTCAGTAGTGATTGGGCCAAAGAGGTACAGATGAGTACACAAGAGTTGCAATTCGGGAAAAAGATTCTGGATACTAAGTTGGGTAGCCGCGCTGCTATGTTTGTTCAGCCTTTCTTTGAGTTGGGCTTTGACCGACCTGCTAATGAGCATCAGGGAGATGTGCTGTTGGGAACTATCGGTTGGACCGGAAATTTCCGCTTTACGTTTGAAGTCGATAACGAAGGTAATTTGAGGGTGATTCCTGCCATCAATCCTTATGCTTCTTATTATGAATTGGCTCCGAAGGATGTTTTCAAAACTCCGGAATTCATCTTCACACTGAGCAAGGAAGGAACAGGAAAGGCGAGCCGGAACATTCATGCATGGGCGCGTAATTATCAGTTGAAAGATGGTAAGGGCGATCGTATGACACTGCTCAATAACTGGGAAAATACCGGTTTCAAGTTTGATGAGAAAGTATTGGTGGAACTGATGAAGGAAGCCAAACATTTGGGTGTGGATATGTTCTTGCTGGATGACGGTTGGTTTGCCAATAAGTATCCTCGTAACAATGACCACACCGGTTTGGGAGATTGGGAGGCTACAAAAAGCAAGTTGCCTAATGGAGTGCCTGCATTGGTGGCTGCCGCTAAAGAAGCCGGTGTGAAGTTTGGAATTTGGATTGAGCCGGAAATGATAAGTCCGAAGAGTGAGCTCTTTGAGAAGCATCCCGAATGGGCTATCCATCTGCCTAATCGTGAAACGTACTATTACCGTAATCAACTGGTGCTTGATTTAAGCAATCCGAAAGTGCAGGATTTTGTATTTGGTGTAGTGGATAATATCATGACTGAGAATCCGGATGTGGCTTTCTTTAAGTGGGATTGCAACAGCCCTATTACAAATGTTTATTCTCCTTATTTGAAAGAGAAACAAAGTCAGCTTTATATCAACCATGTGCGTGGCGTTTATAATGTCTTGGAAAGAGTGAAGGCCAAGTATCCTAATGTGCCGATGATGCTGTGCTCGGGTGGTGGTGCACGCTGCGACTATGAGGCACTAAAATATTTCACTGAATTTTGGTGTAGTGATAATACCGACCCTATCGAACGTTTGTATATCCAATGGGGATTCTCACAATTCTTCCCGGCTAAGGCAATGTGTGCTCATGTCACTAGCTGGAATAGTAAAACCAGTGTGAAGTTCCGTACTGATGTGGCTTCTATGTGTAAACTCGGTTTCGATATGGGCTTGAAAGAATTGAGTGAAGATGAACTGGCCTACTGCCAGAATGCAGTTGCCAATTTTAACCGTTTGAAGCCTGTTATTCTGGATGGAGAGCTTTATCGCTTGGTTTCTCCATACGAAGGCAATCACATGTCTGTGATGTATGTGGGTGAAGGGCAGAAAAAGGCAGTGCTTTATGCTTATGATATTCATCCTCGTTTTGGCGAGAAACTGTTGCCTGTAAAATTGCAGGGATTGGATCCGATGAAGATGTATAAGGTGGAAGAGATTAATTTGATGCCCGGAAAGAAATCAAGACTGGAGGCAAATGGTAAGACTTTCTCAGGAGATTATCTGATGAAGGTCGGACTGAATGTATTCACCGGCGGACAGGCACAAAGTCGTGTAGTTGAGCTTGTTGCTCAATAAAGAATATTGGGAAAAAAGGAAGGCCGTTACGCATCTCGCGCAGCGGCCTTCGATATTTATTTAACCAAACAATAAAATTACTTATTCAAAATAGCTTGTGTATCGCTGGCAATCATCAATTCCTCATCTGTCGGGATAATTACTACCTTGACTTTTGATTCGGGGGTAGAGATGATAGCTTCGTCACCATGAATCTTGTTGTTCATTTCTTTATCCAATTCTACACCGATGAATTGTAAACCGTCACATACGGCTTCACGGCATTGTGATTGGTTCTCACCTACACCGCCGGTAAATAAGATAACATCTACACCACCCATGGCAGCAGCATAAGCTCCGATATACTTCTTGATGCGATAATAATACATCTTTTCTGCCAGCAGAGCACGCGGATTTCCTTCTTTGCAAGCTGCATCCAATTCACGCATATCGCTGGATACGCCTGATATGCCAAGTACTCCACTCTTCTTGTTCAGTAAATTAGAAACACCTGTCGGAGTCAAACCTTCTTTTTCCATAATGAAAGTAACGGCGCCTGCATCAATGTCACCGCTGCGGGTTCCCATTACAAGACCTTCAAGCGGAGTAAGTCCCATGCTGGTATCTACACATTTACCATCCTTGACAGCTGAGATAGAACCACCGTTACCAATGTGGCAAGTGATGATTTTAGAACCTTCGGGATTGATTCCCAAGAAATCGCATACGCGCTTTGAAACATAGCGATGAGAGGTTCCGTGGAAGCCGTAACGACGTACACCGTATTTTTCATACAGTTCGTATGGGATGGCATACATATATGCATAGTCAGGCATTGTTTGATGGAACGCTGTATCGAATACACCTACCTGAGGTATATTGGGTAAAATAGCAGAAACAGCATTGACACCTTTCAAGTTAGCCGGGTTATGGAGTGGAGCAAGGTCGTTGCAAGCGGCAAATGCATCCAATACTTCTTTATCCAGTTTTACTGATTCGCTGAAACGTTCCCCACCGTGTACCATGCGGTGACCTACTGCATTGATTTCTTCCAGAGACTTGATTGCGCCATATTCAGGGCTGACCAATGTGTTCAGGATAAATTCGATACCTGCAGTATGTTCAGGGATATCTTTTTCCAGAATCTTCTTTTCGCCATTAGGCAAAGTCAGCTTCAGGAAAGAACCTACTAATCCGATTTTTTCAATACCACCCTGTGCCAGGATTTCTTTGGTAGTCATATCAAATAACTTGTATTTGATGGAAGAACTACCGCAATTAAGCACTAATATTTTCATAATGTTGTTTCTTCTTTATTATATTAATTGTTTGCTTTGGCAGCAATAGCCTGATTAGCAGTAATTGCAATCATTTTATAAACATCATCGATAGAGCATCCGCGAGACAAGTCGTTCACCGGACGGGCGATACCTTGCAGAATCGGACCGATAGCTGTCGCGTGTCCCAGGCGTTCTACCAGTTTATAAGAAATGTTACCTACTTCCAAACAAGGAACTACCAGAACATTGGCTTTTCCCGCAATTTCCGAACCCGGAGCTTTGCTTGCGCCAATATGTGGAACCAGGGCTGCGTCAGCTTGCAGTTCACCGTCGATTTTCAAATCGGGGGCCATTTCTTTGGCAATACTCAAGGCTTCAACTACTTTGTCTACTACTTCATGTTTGGCAGAACCTTTGGTTGAGAAACTCAGCAGGGCAACACGCGGATCAATACCTGCAACTGCTTTGGCGGTTTGGGCGGTACAAACAGCAATCTGTGCTAATTGGTTGGCATCCGGCATCGGGGTTACTGCAACGTCACCCATCACCAAAACGCCATTATTTCCGTATTCGGGAGCGTGAGTCAACAGCAGCATGGCACCTGATACACAGGTAATGCCCGGTACAGTCTTGATAATCTGTAATGCAGGGCGAAGTACGTTACCGGTGGTGTTGCGGGCACCTGCCAATTGTCCATCGGCATCTCCGGCTTTAATTATCAAACATCCCAAATACAATGGGTCGACTACCAGTTTACGGGCTTCTTCGATAGTCATACCTTTTTTCTTACGAAGTTCGCACAGCAGTTGTGCGTATTCTTCTTTCTTAGGGTGATTTTCGGGGTCGATGATAGTGGCTTTACCGATGTTTCCCAAACCCCATTCTTTAGCCAGGCTCATGATTTCATCGGGATTACCCAATAAAATAAGGTCGGCAACACCGTCTGTCAATATTTGGTTGGCAGCTTTTAATGTACGTTCTTCTGTTCCTTCAGGGAGAACAATGCGCTGTTTGTTTGCTTTCGCGCGCTCTACGATTTCAGATATTAAATCCATGATATATATTAATTATGTACGTTCTAAAGACGAGTGTTGTTTTTCACGGTGCAAAATTAGGTAATTTTGCAATATCTACATTGCAAAATCTATATTATTTTTGGTTTAAAGTATGCAAAAAACGTATGTTATTGAACACCAAACAGGATGTTTCCTTAACTTTGCGCAGTTTTCAATAAGTTTTCATTAAATTCATAAGGTATGATACGTCAATGCGCCATCCTTTTCGGATGTTTGGCTTTGGGTGAACTGATTGTTTTTCTGACAGGCATTAAGTTGCCTTCCAGTATCATAGGGATGCTGCTTCTCACCCTTTTTTTGAAGTTGGGTTGGATAAAGCTGCAATGGGTGCAGGGATTGTCCGACTTTTTAGTTGCTAATCTTGGCTTCTTTTTTGTGCCACCCGGTGTGGCGCTGATGCTTTATTTTGATGTGATTGCGGCACAGTTTTGGCCGATTGTGATTGCTACCTTAGTCAGTACAGTTCTGGTGCTTGTAGTCACCGGATGGGTTCATCAATTAGTTCGTAAATCAAATGGAATATTTAGAAAATAAGTTCTTCTTGTTGGCGGTTACTTTCGGAGTATTCTTTCTGTCACGTATCGTTCAGAAGAAGACAGGCTGGGTTATTTTGAACCCTATATTGCTTACCATTGCCGTGCTTATTCTATTTTTGAAATTTGCAGGCATCAGTTATGAAACTTATAATGAAGGCGGACAGCTTATCGAATTTTGGCTGAAGCCGGCGGTAGTGGCATTGGGCGTTCCTTTATATTTGCAGTTGGAGATGATAAAGAAGCAGTTGTTGCCAATTATCATTTCACAGTTGGCAGGATGTTTGGTAGGATTGGTGACTGTGGTCGTCATTGCCAAGCTGTTGGGAGCTACACCTGATATCATCTGTTCGTTGGCTCCGAAGTCGGTTACTACTCCTATTGCAATGGAGGTGTCGAAAGCTACCGGAGGAATTCCTTCATTGACGGCGGCTGTCGTTGTGGTTGTGGGATTATTTGGAGCGGTGTTCGGCTTTAAGGTGTTGCGTGTGGGACATGTAGGAAGTCCCATTGCTCAAGGTTTGTCCATGGGAACGGCTACTCATGCAGTGGGAACATCTACGGCAATGGAAATCAGTGGAAAATATGGAGCTTATGCCAGTCTGGGATTGACATTGAACGGGATAATGACAGCCGTTTTTACTCCAACAATCCTTAAATTATTGGGTGTAATTTAACAAAAATGCCTCTATCTTTGTTATTAAAGAAACAAACATTTTATGATAGAATTCAAAGACATTACTTTAGCGGATAAAGAGCTGATACAGTCGTTTACACTTAACAGCCAACGTCGCAATTGCGACTTGTCGTTTGCCAACCTTTGTAGTTGGACATTCTTATACCAGACCAAGTATGCCGTTTTGGACGGTTATCTGTTGCTTCGCTTTTATGCCGGTGAAGAGCTGGCCTACATGATGCCGGTAGGAACAGGAGACGTAAAACCGGTGCTGGAGGCACTGATTGAGGATGCAGAAGCGTTGGGGGCAAAGTTCCGTATGCTGGGGGTATGTGTAGGGATGAAAGCAGACCTTGAAGCAGTGATGCCGGGGCGTTTCACCTTTACCGAAGATCGTGACTATTTCGACTATCTTTATCTGCGCACTGACCTGGCTGCCTTGAAAGGTAAAAAGTATCAGTCTAAACGTAATCATATTAACAAGTTCAAGAAGCAGTATCCCGATTATGAGTACAGGCTTCTGACTCCCGAGCTTGTTCCCGAATGCCTGAAAATGGAAGAAGAATGGTGTCGTGCCAATAATTGCGATGAACAAATGGCTTTGGGGGCCGAACGGCGGTCCATGACCTTTGCCCTTCATCACATGGAAGAGTTGGGGTTGACCGGAGGAGTGTTACATGTGAATGGAAAGATAGCCGCATTTACATATGGGGCCCCCATCAACTATCAGACATGGGACACTTGTGTGGAGAAAGCGAATACCGATATCGAAGGTTCTTATGCCATGATAAACTATGAGTATGCCAATCATATCGGTGAACAGTATATGTATATCAATCGCGAGGAGGATCTTGGACTGGAGGGGCTGCGTAAGGCGAAGCTTTCTTATCAGCCGACTATCTTGCTCGAAAAATGTATAGCCGAACTCAATGACCACAAAGGATGAAGTAAAAGCATTGTGGAAACTCTGTTTCACGGATAGTGATGAGTTTACCGACTTGTATTTCGACCTGAGATATAAAGATGATATCAATATGGCTGTGCGTGAAGATGGAAAAATCATTTCTGCTTTACAAATGATTTCCTACCCGATGACTTTTTGCGGGGAGACGATTGCTACTTCTTACGTTTCCGGTGCGTGCACCCATCCCGATTACAGGTCGCATGGAGCCATGCGGCGATTGTTGAGGCTGACGCATCGTCGCATGTATGATGACGGCATTCTGCTCAGCACTCTTATACCGGCAGAGAAATGGTTGTTTGGCTATTATGCAAAGTCGGGATATACTCCGCGATTCGGTTATGTGATGGAAAGGGTAAATGTAGAAAAACTTATCCCTTCCGGTTCTTATAGGGTGGAAGAGGAGGATGAGGCCTCAGCCGAACTGTATCAGTATTTCGACAATCGTATGCGCGAGCGTGCCTGCTGTATGTTGCATAGTTATGAGGATTTTCTGGTTATCATGGCGGACTTACGACTGGGAGGGGGTAAGGTGCTTGTGGCACGCCGGGCGGATCGGATGGCAGGGATGGCTTTTGTGGTAATGGATGCCGGAAGCTTATATATTAAGGAGTTATTGGCAGATGGTATTCCCGGACAGACAGGTTTTGAGGCGGTCAAAGATACCTTGTTGTCGGCAGCTGCAACCCTATACCCCGGAGCTGTCATCGAGTATATTCATCCTTCTTCCGGGGATTCGTCCACGTTGGGAATGGCGCGTTTGATTCATGTGGAAAAGATGCTGTCCATACTTGCAAGGAAACACCCGGTGCTGAGTCTGTCCATTCAAATAGAAGACGATGATGCTATTCCTGAGAATAATGGTTACTATATTGTGGAAAACGGTAATTGTTATCGTGAATATCGGGAAGGAAGAGAATATCATCTTTATACGATAGAAAGCCTGACAGCCAAGTCTTTTGAAACGGAGCATCCTTATATGAGTTTGATGCTCAACTGAAGAAATGCGAATAAAAATTTCAAAGTTACTATATGAGACTGTCCAAGAAGATTATTGTATTATCTTTTGTTCTGTCATTCAGAATGTAGTGAAGAACAGCATATTAATGAATGTATTCAGATTTCTTATTTTGTCCGGAAGGAGAAAATAAGAAATTAGCTGAACATTTTGGACAGTCTCATATACAGTGAATAATTTTTATTTAGGTATATCCTCCTGATATAGTATATGAACTACTTTAAAGCAACTCTTGCAGTGGGGCGAGTTTCATGCTGTTCGAACCCTTTATGAGAATATAGAATCCTTTCGGCTTAGACTTTTTCAGGACTTCTGATAATTGACGGGCATCCTGATAATGTTCGTAAGAGGAGGTCGCTTGTCCGAACTCTTCTCCAACCAAGATTACGCGCTCAAATTTACATTCATCTATGTAACTGACTATTTTTTGATGTTCTTCATGACTACTCTTTCCCAATTCTTTCATATCGCCTAGAATGACCATCTTATGCAGCACTTCCATCCGGCGGAAATTCTCCAATGCCGCCATCATGCTGGTAGGGTTGGCGTTGTAGGCATCCACTATCAGATTATTGTCGGCAGTTGGGGTAAGCTGCGAGCGATTGTTGTGTGGAATATATTCTTCCAGTGCTTTTGAAATATCTTCTTCTGATACATTGAAAAAACGTCCGATGGCGATGGCGGCAAGGGCATTTTTAAGGTTATAAGAGCCTATCAGGTGGGTGCTTACCTTATGTCGTCTGTCTTCGTGTCTCCACTCGAAAGTGAGGAATGGGGCACATATTCCTGCCTTGCCGCTAACATAGAGTTCCGCTTCGTCTTCTGTGCCGTAGGTGATACAGGTCAGCCCTTTTGAAATCTTATTAAGATGCTCATTATCCCTATCGATGAAAATGGTGTGTTCACCTCCGTAACGTAAATGTTCGTATAACTCTCCTTTGGTTTTTATCACTCCTTCAAAAGAGCCGAACCCTTCAAGGTGTGCCTTGCCCACATTGGTGATAATACCGTAATCGGGCTCAACGATGGCAGAGAGCGTTTTGATTTCACCCGGATGGTTTGCTCCCATTTCTATCACGGCAAGCTCGTCATCGGGAGTGAGGCGTAGCAGTGTGAGTGGCACGCCGATGTGGTTGTTCAGATTGCCCAATGTATAAAGTATCCGGTATTTTTTTTGAAGTACGGCGGCTATCAGTTCTTTGGTGGTGGTCTTTCCGTTGGTACCGGTGATGCCTATAATGCGGGTATCTAATGTACGGCGATGGAAGTTGGCCAACTCCTGTAAGGTTCTCAGGCAGTTGTCAACCAAAAGGATATGCGGGTTTTCACCGGCGTATTGTTCTTCGTCCACTACCGCATATCGGCAACCTTTCTCCAGCGCTTGTGCAGCGAAGGCGTTCCCATTGAATGTCTCTCCCTTCAAGGCTATGAACATGGAGCCTTCAGGACAGTTACGGCTGTCGGTGGTTACTCCACTGCATTCCGTAAAGCATTTATATAAAGTTGAAATATCCATTATACCTTCTATTAATATTAGTTGCGGCAAAGATAGCTGAAAAATAGTTCAGGAAATAACAAAAACTCAAGAATTGTGCGTACTTTTGTACGACATAAATAACACTTCGTAGAGATGATGAACAAAGAGAGTAAATACATTAATGTAAAGGGGCAGTTGATGGATCTGTCGGAGCCTCGGGTAATGGGGATTCTGAATGTAACACCCGATTCCTTTTACAGTGAAAGCCGTCTCCAGACAGTGGAAAAGATTGCTGCACGTGTGGTGGAAATAGTAAATGAGGGTGCTGACTTTATTGATATCGGTGCATACTCCTCTCGTCCGAATGCCGACCATGTTTCATTGGAAGAAGAAATGAATCGCCTGCGGATGGGACTTGAAGTGATTACTGATGTGTGTCCTTCGATTCCCATTTCGGTAGACACTTTCCGGGCAGATGCAGCACGGATGTGTGTGGAAGAATATGGCGCAGCCCTCATTAATGATATCTCGGCAGGAGAGATGGATTCCGAGATGTTTTCTACTGTGGCCGGGCTGGGTGTTCCTTACATTATCATGCACATGAAGGGTACTCCGCAAACCATGCAGCAGGCTCCGCATTATGATAATTTGATGAAGGAAATATTCCGGTATTTTGCACGGAAGATACATCAGTTATATGAGTTGGGTGTGAAAGACCTTATTCTTGATCCCGGTTTTGGTTTTGGTAAGACACTGGAACACAACTACGGGCTCATGGGATGTTTGGAAGATTTTGCTCTTTTTGACCTTCCGGTATTGGTGGGGATATCGCGCAAGTCGATGATTTACAAACTTCTGGACGGTACTCCCGAAAATGCGCTGAACGGCACGACCGTACTCAATACCATTGCGCTCATGAAGGGCGCTGACATTTTGAGGGTACACGATGTGAAGGAGGCTGTGGAAGCTGTGCGGATTGTGCGACAGATGAAGTCCTGTGCTATCGACTGTTAATAGTATAATCTTGAATAATAATATAGCGAAAGATGTTTATCGACTTTAGTATAAAAGACCTTATTGATATCCTGCTGGTGGCTTACTTGCTATATCAGACTTATCGGCTGATGAAGGATTCGGGTTCAATCAACATTTTTACGGGGATTCTGGTTTTCATCGGCATTTGGCTGATTGTGTCACAAGTTCTTGAGATGAAGCTTTTGGGCTCTATCTTTGATAAGTTGGTAAGCGTAGGTGTGCTGGCTCTGATTATTTTATTTCAGGATGAGTTGCGCCGTTTTCTTGTTACGCTGGGTTCGCATAAGCGCTTGGGCAGTTTTTTCCGCTTTCTGACGGGAAATAAGCAGGAGAAGACCGAGAAGGCGGACATTATGCCGATAGTACTTGCCTGTATGAGCATGAGTAAAGGCAAGGTAGGGGCGTTGGTTGTCATCGAAAAGAGTATGTCGCTGAATGATATTATCCGTACGGGTGAGATTATTAATGCCAATGTCAATCAAAGGTTGATTGAAAATATATTTTTCAAGAACAGTCCGTTGCACGATGGGGCAATGATTATACGTCACAAACGCATTGAGGCGGCCGGTTGTATTCTTCCGGTGTCTCATGATTTGAATATTCCTAAAGAGTTGGGATTACGGCATCGTGCAGCCATGGGGGTGTCGCAGGAGACGGATGCGCTGGCCATAATCGTATCCGAAGAGACCGGAGGCATTTCGGTAGCTTATAAGGGACAATTCCATCTCCGACTTACTGCTGAGGAGTTGGAACGTATTTTAACGAAAGAAGAGTAGAATTTGACCAAACAGATTTATCATGCTTTGGCTGCTACTGTTGAGCAAACTCATGTGTCTGTCCAATAGCAGGAAGCAGAAAACCATGTTTCACACATATCAGTGGGTTAATGCTTTGCTTTACAATAACTTGATGTGAAACGAGAACTTTTCGTTTACGGTAAATGCCTGTTTGGGGGTTGTGGAAAATGATTAGCTTTACATCCATGAGAAAAGAACGTATTTTGCGTTGTTGGGGTATTATCCTTCCGGTTGCATTATTAATTTATATCATGCTCTGCCGCTTCCTTCCCGGTTGCGCACGCGGATATGCCGATTATGTCTATCCGAATGTATCCTTTGTTTTGTCGGCTGTTTCGTCCGTAATTCCTGTTTCTTGGGAGGAGATAATGGCTGTAGTTGTGGTGTCTCTGATGATATTTATTCCGGTCATGGCGCGCAGGCGTGGAGAGGGGTGGCTCGTTATTTTCCGACGTTTGACTTTGTTGGTATTGTGGATAATCATCTGGTTTTATATGGCATGGGGATTGAATTACTTCCGTCCGAGTCTTTATGCGCGTTGTAATTTGAGACCTGTGGAATATGAAGAAGAGGTATTCATGAAATTTTTGGATGTCTACACAGAGGGACTGAACGCTTCATTTACGCATGACACCGGCATAGAAAAAGAGGAGGTGGAGACTATCGTCAAGAGAAACTATGCCGGTCTTTCCTCTTGTTATGGGTTGGCCCGTCCGCAACCGTGGCAGCATATCAAGCATTTTGGATTTACCCCGCTATATTCGAGCGTGGGCGTATTGGGTGCCATGGGACCGTTTTTTGCCGAGGCACAAGTGAATGAAGACGTACTCCCCGAACAATATCCCTTTACGATGGCACATGAGTTTGCTCATTTGCTGGGAGTGGGCAGTGAGGCAGAGGCAAATTATTTTGCTTTCCTCGTCTGTATGCAGTCGGACTCCGATGCAATGAGATACAGCGGATACTTCAGCCTGTTGCCCTATGTGGCGGTCAGTGCCAGGAAGTTATTGTCCGATGACAGGTTTCAGGAGTGGGGAAAAACAGTCCGTCCGGAAATATGGCAGGATTATGAGGTGAAGCAGGAGTATTGGAGTGAGAAGTATAGTCCTCTACTTGGCGGAATGCAGGATTTTGCTTATAATCTTTTCCTGAAAGGGAACCGTGTTTCGGAAGGAAAGAAAAATTATGGTCGGGTGGTAGAGCTTCTCATCGCCGCTTCATATAATCGGGAGAAAGGAGAGTTTGAGGATTGGGGACGTGAAGTATCTGTTGCTCTTCCGTAACGGTTGCTTTTCTTTTTCCGGCTGTCGATGGGTTGGTCGCCGGGACTTTACTTATTGGCTTAATTCCCGGAAAGTAAATTTTTCAGTTCTTTTCAATGATATTTCTTGTTTATATGGCTACTTTTTTCTATCTTTATCCCATCTTGATAGGATATAATTTTAAGATTATAAACAAGATACGTAAGTGTTATACTGATGCTTAGCTGTAAAGACAGCAATTTGTATAATAAAAATTTTTTGTTGATGAGAAAAACTGATTAAGCCGTCTCGGATAGCGTTCCGGGGCGGCTGAATTGTAAAATAACCGATTTTTATTCTTTAACGACCGGATATTAGTCTTTCGTTCTCCGTAAAACTCATTATATTTGTATCCGTAAATAAAAAACATATCTACTATGAATAGCATGAATAAGATTCTTTCGACTGTTATCCTTCTGGGATTCATTTTACTGTGCGGTTGTAATACACAGCCGTCTCCCATCCGTTCGGGAGAATTGTGGCCTGATAATAATGGGGAACATATCAATGCCCATGGCGGCGGAGTGATGTATCATGACGGTACTTACTATTGGTTCGGCGAGAATAAATGCGATACTACCAGCAGTGCCATGGTAGGAGTAATGTGTTACTCATCGCAGAATCTTACCGATTGGAAAAATGAAGGTGTGGCACTTGCGGTAGAAGACAATGACAGCAGTGACATTACACGCGGCTGTATCCTCGAACGACCTAAAGTGGTATATAATGCAAAGACCGGGAAGTTTGTGATGTGGTTTCATCTTGAACTGAAAGGTAAGGGCTATGAAGCGGCACGTTCGGGTGTGGCAGTGAGTGACACTCCTACAGGACCTTATCGTTTTATCCGTTCCGGTCGTGTCAATGCCGGAAAACTTCCCTTTGATATGGATGAACAGGCACAGGCAACAATGGATACGCTGAATGCTTTGCACTATGCCAAATGGTGGACTCCGCAGTGGGTGGACGCCGTTGGCAAGGGACTTATCTTGAAACGCGATTTCGAAGGTGGACAGATGGCAAGAGATATGACAGTGTATGTGGATGATGATGGTAAGGCTTATCATATTTTTGCTTCAGAAGAAAATCTGACACTGCACATTGCCGAGTTGAGTGACGACTACCTTTCGCATACCGGAAAATATGTGCGTGTGGCGCCTGCCGGACAGAATGAGGCTCCTGCTATCTTTAAAAAGGACGGTATGTACTGGATGATAACTTCCGGTTGCACCGGCTGGGCGCCCAATGAAGCGCGAATGTTCTCTGCTCCATCCATTTGGGGACCGTGGACACAGCATCCCAATCCCTGTGTTGGACCGAACAGGGAGATTACTTTCGGTGGCCAAAGCACGTATATTCTGAAAGTCGAGGGACGAAAGGATTGCTTTATCTTTATGGGAGACATTTGGCGTCCCGAACATCCGAGTGATGCCCGATATATTTGGTTGCCTATTCAGTTTAAGGATGGTGTACCGGTGGTGGAATGGAAGGACAGTTGGACATTGGATTGAAAGAGTTTTCTATTTGACCGAATCCGGTTCTTTGTCATGATGAGAGTGGAAAAAACATTAAAAAGAATAATTGTTATATGAAGAAATTACTGACTTTGTTATTGGCGATGCTCCTGTTGGCAGGATGTGCCGGCAATAAGCCCGGCACATTTGAAGCCGGAAAGAATACTTTCCTGTTGAACGGCAAACCTTTTATTGTTAAGGCTGCCGAGGTTCATTATCCGCGTATTCCGCGTGAATATTGGGAGCACCGCATTGAAATGTGTAAGGCATTGGGCATGAATACACTTTGTCTTTATGTCTTTTGGAACTTGCATGAAGAGACACCCGGGAATTATGATTTTACGGGTAATAAAGATATTGCTGCTTTTTGTAAGCTGGCGCAGAAGCATGGTATGTATGTCATCGTCCGCCCCGGTCCGTATGTGTGTGCCGAATGGGAAATGGGCGGTCTTCCCTGGTGGTTGTTGAAGAACGACAGTGTGGAGTTGCGCACTCTCGATCCGTATTATATGGAACGTGTCGGTATGTTTATGCATGAAGTGGGCAAGCAGTTGGAAGACTTGCAAATCACTCGGGGCGGAAATATTATCATGGTACAGGTGGAAAACGAATACGGCTCTTATGCAACAGATAAACCTTATGTATCTGCTATCCGCGATACAGTCCGTGCGGCCGGATTCACTGAAGTCCCTCTTTTCCAATGCGATTGGAGTTCTAATTTTCTCAATAATGGTCTTGATGACCTGATTTGGACTGTCAACTTCGGAACCGGAGCCGACATCGACAAACAATTTGCCAAGTTGCGTGAAGTGCGTCCCGAAACTCCGTTGATGTGCAGTGAGTTTTGGAGTGGATGGTTCGACCATTGGGGACGTAAGCATGAGACCCGTCCCGGAGAAGTGATGGTGGAAGGTTTGAAAGAAATGCTTGATAAGGGTATTTCGTTCAGTTTGTATATGACTCATGGCGGTACTACTTTCGGCTGGTGGGGTGGTGCCAATAATCCGGCATATTCGGCCATGTGCAGCAGCTATGACTATGATGCTCCCATCAGTGAAGCAGGTTGGACGACCGACAAATACTTTGCTCTTCGCGATATGCTGAAGAATTATTTGCAAGAGGGTGAAAAACTGCCCGATGTGCCTCAAGCACTTCCTGTTATGGAGGTACCTGCCATCAAGTTTACACAGATTGCTCCGTTAATCAACAATCTCCCGACACCGAAACAGACCGAAGATATCAAACCGATGGAGAAATTCGATCAGGGCTGGGGAACCATTCTTTACCGCACTAGCCTGCCGGAGGAAGTAAAAGCGGGAACAATATTGAGAATTACGGAACAGCATGACTGGACACAAGTCTTTGCCGACGGTAAATTGCTGGCGCGTCTCGACCGCCGTGCCGGTGAGCAGGAAGTGGTTCTGCCCGCTCTGAAAGCAGGCACACAGCTTGACCTGCTGGTAGAAGCGATGGGACGTGTGAATTTCGATAAGTCTATCCACGACCGTAAGGGTATTACCGAAAAGGTGGAACTCGTCAATGGCAAAGATATAGAAGCACTGAAGAACTGGGCTGTCTATAACTTCCCGGTAAACTATGACTTTGTGGCTGACAAGAATTATCAGGATATGAATTCTTCTGCTTTCTGCGGGATAGAGAAAAACGACGAGTCTGTGCCTGCCTATTACCGTGCTACCTTTACCTTGGACAAGGTGGCGGATACTTTCTTCAATATGGAATCGTGGGGAAAAGGTATGGTATGGGTAAACGGTCATGCGATGGGACGTTTTTGGGAAATCGGTCCCCAACAGACACTCTATATGCCGGGATGCTGGCTTAAGAAGGGAGTGAATGAGATTATTGTTCTTGATTTGAAAGGACCACGGGAGGCAACGGTTACCGGTTTGGATAAACCGATTTTGGATATGCTTCGGGTAACGGTTCCCGAGACTCATCGGAAAGAAGGACAAAACCTGAAATTGACGAATGAGACACCTGTAGCTTCCGGCAGCTTTAATCAAGGTAACGGTTGGCAAGAGGTAAAAATACCCGCTGCTCAAGGACGTTATTTCTGTCTGGAAGGTTTGTCTTCTTTCGACGGAACAAATGTAGCGGCAGTAGCTGAATTTGATGTCTTGGATGAAAAGGGGCAGAAGATTCCGCGCGAAAATTGGAAGATTGTATATGCCGACAGCGAGGAAACTCGTAGCGGTAACCGTACAGCCGATAAAATTTATGATTTGCAGGAAAGTACTTTCTGGCAAACGGTAGATAATGTGGCTTATCCTCATCAGGTGGTGATTGACTTGGGCAAGGAATATAAGGTAACCGGCTTCCGTATTCTTCCGCGTGCAGAACAGGGAGCTCCGGGTATGATTAAAGATTATAAAGTTTATGTGAAAACCGGGAATTTCAGTTATTAAATTAGTTTTTATATTGAATGAAAATCCTACATACCGCTGACTGGCATTTAGGTCAGACTTTTTATGAATACAGCCGTTATGATGAGCATGTTCGTTTCCTTGACTGGTTACGCAGGCAAATCAAAGAACGTAAGATTGATGTACTCCTCGTTGCCGGAGATATATTTGACGGGCCGAACCCTTCCGCAGAATCTCAACGGCTGTATTACTCTTTTCTCCGCCGGGTGACAGCCGAGTGTCCGGCACTGCAAATTATTATCATTGCCGGCAATCATGATTCGGCAGCCCGCCTGGAAGCGCCGAACCCGTTGCTGGAGGAGATGAACATCACCGTTAGAGGGGTGGTGAAGCGGGATGCGGACGGCGACATAGACTTGGCACATCTCATTATACCGATTTATAAGCCCGGTGCCGGACGTTCGCAAGCGGATATAAATATAAATGATATAGCTGCATTCTGCCTTGCCGTTCCTTATTTGCGGCAAGGAGATTATCCGCCTGCCGAAAACTATGCGCAAGGTGTTCAGACTCTCTATCGGCAACTTTTTGCAGAATTGAGGGATGAAGGCAAACCTGTTATTGCCATGGGACATCTGCAGGCGACAGGCTCGGAAATATCCGATGATGACCGTTCCGAACGTACCGTTATCGGCGGTGTGGAGGGTATTTCGCCCGATGCTTTTGATGCGCAGATTATTTATACGGCTTTGGGGCATCTTCATCGTCCGCAACGAGTGTCCGGGCGAGAGAATGTACGTTATTCGGGAGCTCCTATTCCTATGTCTTTCTCCGAAAAAGGTTACAGAAGCAGTGTGGTGATGGTGGAGTATGAAGAAGATAAAACGCAGATACATCAAATTGATGTGCCGCCTTATGTCCGCTTATTAAGCATCCCCGACCGACCTGCGGTGTTGGAGGAAGTCTTGGAAGCGATTCATGAATTGCCTGATGGGGAAATAAATGCGCGTTCGCCTTATCTGGAAGTGAAAATACAGATGACGGAGCCCGATACTTCTTATAAATACAAAATAGAATCGGCTCTGCAGGGTAAATCGGTGAGGTTGGCGCGTGTGGTGGCGGTAATGCCTGTCCAAAAGGAGAGTGGTCTCCGGGCGGTAAGTTATGAAGAGCTGCGGGGAATTCGTCCGCTGGACGTGGCACTCGACTATTATAAAAGGAAATATGACGAGCAGGAGATGCCCGCAGCAATGAAAGAGTTATTGCAGGAAGTCATCAGTGAGGCCGGTAAAGAGTAATTAAGACAACAGTTCATTATGAAGATATTAGCAATACGCGGAAAGAATCTTGCTTCTTTGGCAGGAGAGTTTGAGGTCGATTTTACAGTCGAACCGTTGAAAAATGCCGGCATCTTTGCCATTACAGGCAGTACCGGTTCCGGTAAGTCTACTTTGCTGGATGCTTTGTGTCTTGCGCTGTTCGATTCTACTCCGCGTATGACCAAAGCAAGAGAATCGAAAGTGGAACTGGCCGATGTCCGCAATAAGACGATTGCTCAAAGTGACAGTCGTTCTGTTTTGCGTCGAGGAACAGCCGAGGGGTATGCCGAAGTGGACTTCATAGCTTTGACAGGAGAGACATATCGTTCTACTTGGACAGCCTGTCGTGCCGGAGGAAAGCCTTCGGGTATCTTGCGCAGTGTCGGTTTTCGCTTGATGAATCTTTCCAAAAATACTGAAGAGCAGGGCACGAGGAAGGAACTTCTTGCTAAGGTATCCAAGCTCATCGGTCTGTCTTTCGAACAATTCAATCGGTCTGTTTTGTTGGCGCAGGGTGACTTTGCTGTTTTTCTGAAAGCTAAACAGGCGGATAAAGCCGAGATTTTGGAAAAGTTGACGGGGACAGAGATTTATTCTCGTGTTTCTTCGTCCATTTATGCCAAGACCAAGAGTGCGGATATGGAGTTTCGGCTTTTGCAGGAGCGTATGAAAGGAATAGAGCTGTTGTCTGATGATGCATTGGCTGCATTGGATGGAGAGAAGCTTCTGCTTTCCGGCTCTCTTGCCGCTTTGAAGAGCGAGGAAGATAAACTCTCCGCCTGTTTGAAGTGGGTGGAAGAGGAACGTTCGCTCACTCGTAACAAAGAGCAGGCTGAGAATGAGTTGAAGGAAATACGGATTGAGATGGAGAAGTCTGCTGCACGTTATGCATTATTGGCGCGTGTGGAACAGGCGCAGGAAATCCGTGATGTCTTTATGCAGGCAGTCGCTACTTCGGGACAACTGAATGCAAACAGGAAAATGCTGGCGGAACGTCAGGAACAAGTCAGGCAAACTGCCGTACTTTTCTCTAAAACACAACAGGAACTGGAAGCTGCAAAGAAGGCACAAACGGCTTGGCAGGAATATCTTGCCGAACTGACTCCCCAACTGAATAAAGCGAAAGAGCTGGATGTGCAGATAACCGAGAAGCAAAAACAATGGTTGGACGCACAGGCGGAAGAAAAGAAGGAACTCAGCCGGAAAGAAAAACTGGAAAGAGAACTGGCCGGATTGCGCCAACAGATAAAGCTGCTTCAGGTGACTTGGAAGGAGATAGAGGATTGGTTTGGGCACTACATGGTTTATGCGGATTTGATACCGGCTGTCTCATTGGTGCTTACTCTTCTTGCCGACCGGGAGACGGCTGAGACTCAGATTGTATCGAACCGGAAAATGCTGAAGGAAGTTTCAGCTTTGCAGGAGATGGAGCAAAAAAGGTTGAAAGCCATGCAGGAAGAAGCGGAACGTTTGAATCGGCTGCTGCCTGCCGAAGTGGTATTGCTGCGTTCGCAGTTGCGGACAGGAGAGCCTTGTCCGGTGTGTGGCAGTCTGCATCATCCGGCTGCTACTCTTACCGAGGTGCAATCCTTGCAGGAGGCAGAGCTGAATCGGGCAAAAGAAAAGGTGACACAAGAGATAGAACGTCTTACCGTTTCTCTTACTGACAGGACAATGGAAATCAATACGCTTGATACCATTGTCAAGAATTACGTTCATCGTTCCGAGGAATGCCTGTCTAAAGTGAAAGAGCATGTTTCTATTCTTCCGGGTTGGCAGGATTTGCTGGATAAAGGACAGTTGAAGGGGGCGTTACGGAACTTTGACAAGCAATGGAAAGAGCGTTTGCAACAACAGACCGATACGAAGGAGGCATTGTCACGGCAGCAGGCCGAACTGGATGCCAGGCAGCATGAGCAGGAAACGCATGTTGTGCAGATAAAGGATAAACAGTCAAAGACTATTGCTTTGGAGACGGATTTGAGTGCTCTTCGTTCGCAACGTGCGTTGCTATTGGAAGGACGTCCCACTCACGAGGTGGAGAATCAGAACAGGAGGAGGCAGGAAGAGCTACAGCAGCATTGGGATATAGTCATGAGGCAATATCAGGATTTATCGGGTGCGTTGGAATCTTACAAAGGGCAGTCTGTTCAGTTGGGAAAAGGAGTGGAACGTCTGGAGGTGTTGTCGCAAGAAGAGAACTGTCGCATAACCGAATGGTTGTCCGGTCGGGAGGAGATTACGACTCGTGCCGAGCTGGAAGAGTTGTTGTCGAAAGATATTGTCTGGATTAATCGTGAGAAGAAAGAGCTGACTGCGTTGAAAGAGCGATTCACTACCGTGCAGGCTGTGCTGGCGGAACGTTGTCAATTGTTGGCTAAACACGGAGAAGGTTCGCATAAACCGTCGGAAGGAGAAACTGAAGAGTCTTTGTTGTTTAAACTGTCTGCTTGTCAGTCATCAAAAGAACAGCAAACCACACGTTTGACTCAAATCGGGCTGATGCTGGATGGGCAGGAAAAAAACAGGCAGGCATTGGCAGGCATTCGGAAAGAGTTGGACGAAAAGCAATTGAATTATGAGAACTGGTCAAAACTGAATGAACTCTTCGGGTCGCAGAGTGGGGTGAAGTTTAAAGAAATAGCTCAGGGATATACATTGGACGTACTTTTGCTTTATGCCAACAAGCATTTACAGGATCTTGCTCCGCGTTATGAGTTACAACGTATCTCGGATACGCTTGCTTTGCAAATTGTTGATCTCGACATGATGGGAGAGGTGCGCACTGTCCATTCCCTTTCGGGCGGTGAGTCTTTTTTGGTGTCGCTGGCATTGGCGCTCGGCCTGTCTTCACTTTCTTCCAACCGGATGAATGTGGAGTCGTTGTTTATAGATGAAGGTTTCGGTTCCCTTGATCCTGAGACATTCCGCATAGCGATGGATGCGCTTGAGCGTTTGCAGATGCAGGGACGTAAAATCGGGGTGATTTCACACGTGGCGGAAATGACGGAACGGATATCGGCACAGATACAGATAGTAAAAACCGGCAATGGCCGGAGCAGGGTGCAGGTAGCGGGGCAAAAGTGAGAATGCCTCTGCACATAAATGCCCGTAGATAGAGAAAACGGCTGAAGGATTTCCTCCCGGAAACCCTTCAGTCTGATGTAGAAGTTTCAGCTTTTTATCATAAGTCTGAAATTGTTTGTAGAATTTGCTTTTATAAATATTTTCAGTGTGTTTTCATTCTGTTGCAGTATCCGTTTCCTGTTCCGGTTCGGGTAGTTTCTCTTTTCCGTAGAATCCCGGCATCGGTTCATAAATAGGATTGTGCGGAATAGATATGTTACACAGTTTTTTCTCCTTTGCCAGCCGGGTAATGTAGCGTCCGGCTGTGGCGCGTGTCAGCGTGAACAACTGTTCGAAACCACGGCGTGTCAGCACGCTGTGTGTCAGGAAGTATTCTGTCAGTCCTTTGTCTATCTCCTCGTTCGTCACCGGAATGGAATGTGGCTTGTACTTTGAGCGTTCCGTCTTCACATCCGCCAGTTGTTTCTTCAGATATTTGTCCGCACGGAATGTTACCGACTTGAATTTTACATTGTTGGCGCGTGTGGAGTGTGGAGTCGGTGTCTCGGGACAGGTCAAGGATATATGGAAATAGCCTATCCCCTCAATGTGTACTCGTGCTCCGTCCTTCAAATGATAAGCCAATTTCTCGCTGAGCGCGATAATGGTTGCCTTGATGTCTGCCACGGTGAGCGAAGAGCTATGGTGTATCTCCTGTGCCAAGTGGTCGGTGCTGATTCGCTCCCTGTTCACTACACGGGCGTGATACCGCTTCTTGCGTGTACCTATCGTATTGGGTGACTCGTAAAATTCAAATTTGACAGCCATTCGCGTTCCTTGTTTTTTTATTCGGTTATATAATTCATTGTCATGCGGAAGTGTTTCTGTTCTCTTCCTTTTAAGTAAACCATTTCACACTAGTGAGCAAACTATATCACTCAAGTGCGTATTTTATATCATAATAGTGATAAGATTTCATCACCATTGTGAAATGATTAATTCGACGGTGCAAAAATACATTATTCTGATAATATAAACTATTATTTTACCGGATTTTTTTGATTAATTGCTGTTTTGGGGGGAATATGGGGTGGCAAGTGCTTGTTTCGGTTGTCTTTATACATGAATGCTAGTGAGTGAAACGGGAAGGGTCTTCCTGGGGCTGACACTTCTGAAAGGCTTTTAGGAGAAGATGGTAATTATATAAAAATAACTTGTGTCCAATATACTTGTGCCTTGATTTGCAATGGAAAACTTGACTCTTTTCTCTTGTCGTTGATTAGTATTAATGTTTTTGCAAAGCTAGATGACTTAGGTTAGAAATGTTTTCTAAGTCTTGTTGGAATAATTTGTTTCAGGCATAAGTGATTCATTATAAACCGGTTCTAACAAAAGTCAACGGAAATGGGTGAATTTGCATTCGGTATGAGGCAACTCATGCCCGAGACATGCCAATAAAAGAAGAAGCTATCTATGTGCCTATTTTTTATAATTTTCATTGGGATACACATATTCAAAACCTGATGTGGGCGGAATTATTATGCATATATAGTCTGTTTAATGCGTTCCTTCACTTGATTAAATGTTTTCTACTCCTCTTAAAGGAGGTTCCATATCAGATTGATTTCATTATCCTCTGCCATCGGCTCCCCACATCATTTTGTTGCGCAGGGTATTAAAGAAGATATGGTTTTGTCGTTTTACTACCTTTATTTTATAATCAGCTTTACGGATTGTGAGTTTGCTGCCTTCACGACAGGTTTCACTCCGTCCGTCGATGGCAATCAGGAAATTGTGGCTGCGGCTTTCTACGTCAAGTGTTATTTCCCAGTCATCGTTAATTACAATAGGACGTACATTCAGACTGTGAGGCGCAACCGGGGTGATGGCGATGGTGTTGCTATGCGGAACAATAACCGGACCGCCGATGCTTAGTGAATATGCGGTCGAACCGGTAGGAGTGGCAATGACAAGGCCATCCGCCTGATAAGTGGTGAGATAGGCACCATTGATGGCTGTATGAATGGAAATCATGGACGAGCTGTCGCGTTTTAATACAGCGATTTCGTTCAGACCGAAAGGATATCCTTTCAGCTCTTGTTCTTTACAGGATACTTGGAGTACACTGCGGTCTTCTATCCGGTAATTATTACTGTAAATATCATTGAAAGTATCTTCCATTTCTTCGGGCGAAACATCAGCCAAGAAGCCCAAACGTCCGGTATTAATGCCTAATATGGGGATATTACGCGATCCCACCCGGCTGGCTGCTTTCAGAAAAGTACCATCGCCACCGATGCTTAGCACCATATCGGCTTCAAAATCATTTCCCTCGAAAACACCGGCTTGACGAATTTGCAATTTCAAGTCGTCCGTCAGGAACTGATAAAACTCCCGGCAGATATAAACTTCGGCGCGGTGCCTGTCCAGGATAGAAAGCAAACGCTCTACGTGTGTGGATTTCTTGGCCTGATAGGTGTTTCCAAAAATGGCGAATTTCATGGGACGCATATTCATTAGTTAATTTTATAAATCTTTTGTTTGGCAAAATGGATTAGGTTTTGATAAAACCTGCTAACTTTGCACATCAGAACTGCAAAGATAATAATATATTGCTAAGATGACAAAGTTAAGTGTAAATATAAACAAGGTAGCTACCTTGCGTAATGCTCGTGGCGGGAATAACCCGGACGTGATAAAAGTTGCTTTAGATTGTGAGGCGTTTGGTGCTGAAGGCATTACTGTTCATCCTCGTCCCGATGAACGCCATATCCGTCGTAGCGATGTGTATGCACTGCGTCCTTTGCTTACCACTGAGTTTAATATTGAGGGCTATCCCAGTCCCGAGTTTATTGATTTGGTGTTGAAGGTGAAACCGCATCAGGTAACTCTTGTACCGGATGCTCCCGACCAGATTACTTCCAATGCGGGATGGGATACCAAAGCGAATCTGTCTTTTTTGACGGAACTGATGGATACATTCGGTCACGCAGGAATCCGTACTTCTATTTTTGTGAATACGGAGCGTGAAATGATAGAATATGCGGCTAAAGCCGGGGCCGATCGTGTGGAGCTCTATACCGAACCCTACGCGACTCTTTATCCTCGGAATCCCGAAGCGGCTGTCGCTCCTTTTGTAGAGGCTGCCAAAGTGACCCGCAGTTTGGGGATGGGCTTGAATGCCGGACATGACTTGAGCTTGGTGAACTTGAAATATATGCATGACAATATTCCTTGGCTGGACGAAGTTTCCATCGGTCATGCTTTGATAAGCGATGCTCTTTATCTGGGGCTGAAACAAACAATTGAAGAATATAAAAATTGTCTCCGTTAATGATGAACTTGACTTTACTGGCTGCGCAAACAGCCATTGGGGATACCCTGGCAGGGGGTAATCCTGTTTTGACGCCTGTTTCGGGAGAGGCGCAGATGAACCTTTGGGACATGGCGCTGAAAGGCGGATGGATTATGGCTGTACTGGCTGTACTGTCTGTGGTGTGTTTCTATATTTTCTTTGAACGACTGGCGGTTATCCGCAAAGCCGGCAAAGACGATCCCATGTTTATGGAGCGTATCCGTGACTATATCCGCACCGGCGAAATAAAGTCGGCCATTAACTATTGTCGCATAACCAATACGCCTTCGGCACGTATGATTGAAAAGGGAATTACCCGTATGGGGCGTCCTGTGGCCGATGTGCAGGCTGCTATTGAAAATACAGGTAATATTGAAGTTGCCAAACTGGAAAACGGATTGCCTATTGTTGCAACCATTTCCGGCGGTGCACCTATGATTGGTTTCTTGGGAACTGTTACCGGTATGGTGCAGGCTTTTTGGGAAATGGCAAATGCCGGAAATAATATCGATATCACTCTGCTTTCGGGAGGTATTTATGAAGCTATGATTACTACGGTGGGTGGTTTGATAGTGGGTATTGCAGCTATGTTTGCCTATAATTATCTGGTGACTCGTGTAGATAAGGTGGTGAGCCAGATGGAAGCACGCACCATGGCATTTATGGATTTGCTGAACGAACCTGTTCAAAAGTAAAAGCGTATGGCACTGAAAAGAAGACATAAAATATCGCCCAACTTCAGTATGGCGTCTATGACGGACATCATATTCCTGTTGCTGATATTTTTTATGATTACCTCCACCATGGTGTCGCCCAATGCCATCAAGGTGTTGCTTCCGCAAGGTAAGCAGCAGACTTCGGCAAAGCCGCTTACGCGGGTAATCATTGATAAGAACCTGAATTTCTATACTGCTTTCGGCAATCAGGACGAAATGCCGATTGAGTTGGAGGAATTGCCTGCTTTTTTGCAAGAGTGCGCTCAGAAAGAGCCTGATATGTATGTGGCGCTCTATGCGGATGAGGCAGTGCCTTATCGTGAAATAGTAAGGGTGCTGAACATTGCTAATGAAAATCACTTCAAAATGGTGCTGGCCACGCGTCCGCCTGAGAAGAAATGATAAGCTGATTCTTCGTTATTGTCATTCTGAATGAAATGAAGAATCTGTAAACATGAGAATAAAAGCATGAAAAAAAATAAGATAACAGGACTGATTGGTACGATTGTACTACATGCCGTTCTCCTTATTCTGTTGCTGGTGATAGCTATTCGCCGTCCGCAGATGCAGGAGGAAGGAGGTGTGCCTGTTATGTTGGGAAATACGGAACTGTCGCAAGGCAATGCCGACCCTTATACGTTGACGGATGTGGATATAATGAATGAGCCGGAAGCCCCTGCACCTGATATTTCCGAACCGGAGCCGGTTCCTGCCGTTGATGTAAAAGAGGAAGTAATCACTCAGACAGAAGAGGAAACAGTGGCAGTGCCCAAGAAAGAGCCGAAAAAGGAAACTAAAAAAGAGACTCCCAAGAAGGAAACTCCCAAGAAGGAAACTCCCAAAAAGGAAGTTCCAAAGAAAGATACTGTAAAACCGAAAGAGAAGACTGAAGCCGAGAAACGTGCCGAGGCTGAGAAAGCTGCTGCGGAAAAGAAGGCGGCTGCAGAAAAAGCGGCGGCAGAGGCAGCGGCAAAGAAGATTGCCGGTGCTTTTGGCAAGGGTACTCAGATGGGGAACAAAGGGACCGGTACGGCAGGGAGTGGTCTTGAAGGTAGCCCGACAGGTAATGCGGCGGAAGGAAAAACGACAGGTACAGGTGGTTATGGAACATTTGACCTTAATGGACGTTCTTTGGGCAGCGGCGGTCTGCCGATGCCTGTTTATAATGTTCAGGATGAGGGCCGTGTGGTGGTAACCATCACTGTAAATCCGGCAGGGCAGGTGATAAGTACAAGTATCAACAAACGTACCAATACGGTAAATGCTGCGTTGCGGAAGGCTGCGGAAGAGGCGGCGCGTAAAGCCCGCTTTAACCAAGTGGACGGGGTAAATAACCAGACGGGTACTATTACATATTACTTTAAACTGAAGTAGCTTATGAAAACAATTTATGTATTTTTGGCAGAAGGCTTCGAGGAAGTGGAAGCGCTGACCCCGGTGGATGTGTTGAGACGTGCAGGTTTGCCTGTGAAGACAGTCTCTGTAACCGGTGTGCTGACCGTAAATGGTGCACACGGAGTTCCGGTTATAGCCGATATGGTGTTTGAAGAAGTGAAAGAAGCGGATACGGAAATGATTGTGTTGCCGGGTGGTCTGCCCGGAGCGACAAATCTGGATGCACACAAAGGATTGAGTGATTTGATTATGGCCTTTGCAGAAGCCAGTAAACCGTTGTCTGCTATTTGTGCGGCTCCGTTGGTATATGGCAAACGTGGTTTGTTGAAAGGAAAGAAGGCAACTTGCTATCCGGGCTTTGAAAAATATCTGGATGGTGCTGACTATACAGCCGCTTTGGTACAGAATGACGGCAATTTTATTACAGGAAAGGGGCCCGGTGCTGCAATGGACTTTTCATTTGCAATCGCAGAAAAATATGTCGGTGCAGATAAGGTGAAGGAACTGAAACAAGCGATGATGATTGCTGAATGAAGAAACATGTTATCATAGTAGCCGGTGGTAAAGGTTTGCGTATGGGTGGAGATATTCCGAAACAGTTTCTGCCGATAGGCGGCAAACCTGTGCTGATGCGTACTATTGAGGCCTTTTATTCCTACGATCCTTCTATACATATAATATTGGTGCTTCCATTGGCTCAACAGGCTTATTGGAAGCATCTGTGTGAGACATATCATTTTGTATTGTCTCATGATATTGCCGATGGGGGCGAAACTCGTTTTCACTCTGTAAAGAATGGTTTGGCACTTGTCGGGGGGGAGGGGCTGGTAGGTGTTCATGATGGTGTCCGTCCTTTTGTGTCCCGACAGGTAATTGCCGGATGCTATGATACGGCTCGGCAGCGGCACGCCGTTATTCCTGTGATAGATGTGGTAGAGACAGTGCGGCATCTGACAGAGGTGGGAAGTGAAACGGTTCCACGCAATAACTATAAACTGGTTCAGACTCCACAGGTATTTGATGTACAATTGCTGAAAGATGCTTATCGGCAAGAATATACGGATGCTTTTACCGATGATGCTTCCGTAGTGGAAGCAATGGGTAAGGAGGTATGGTTGGTAGAAGGAAACAGGGAAAACATTAAATTAACAACTCCATTCGATTTGAAAATAGCGGAAGTCTTAATTTGAAATGTTCGATATCACTACGCGTGACATAAAATATTTGCAAGGGGTGGGACCCCAACGTGCAACAGTCTTGAACAAGGAGCTGAATATTTTTTCCTTGCGTGATTTGTTGTACTATTTCCCTTATAAATATGTAGACCGGAGCCGTCTTTACTATATTCATGAAATAGACGGTAATATGCCTTACATTCAGTTGAAAGGTGAAATCCTCAGTTTTGAGACTTTTGGCGAAGGAAGACAACGCAGGCTTGTCGGTCATTTCTCGGATGGAACGGGGGTTATTGATCTTGTTTGGTTTCAAGGAATCAAATATCTGTTGGAACATTATAAGACCCGGACAGAATACATAGTCTTCGGCAAACCGACCGTATTCAACGGCCGTATCAATGTGGCGCATCCCGACATGGATCCCTCGGGCGAACTTACCCTTTCTGCAATGGGGCTGCAACCCTATTATAACACGACGGAGAGGATGAAACGCGGTTTCCTCAATTCGCATGGATTGGAGAAGCTGATGAAGAATGCACTTGCTTTATTGCAGGAACCTCTTGCGGAGACGTTAAGTCCGCAAATTATAGAAGAACATCACTTGATGTCGTTGGATGACGCCATCCGTAATATTCATTTTCCTCAGAACCCTGAATTACTTCGTAAGGCACAATATCGCCTGAAGTTTGAAGAACTGTTTTATGTGCAGCTCAACATTCTGCGTTATAGCAAAGACAGACAACGTAAATATCGCGGCCTGTATTTTGATAAGGTAGGGGAGATATTCAATACCTTCTATTCCCAAAACCTTCCTTTTGAATTGACCGGAGCGCAGAAACGGGTAATAAAGGAAATAAGAAAAGATATGGGGAGCGGGCGACAAATGAACCGCCTGTTGCAAGGAGATGTGGGAAGCGGAAAAACATTGGTTGCTTTAATGTCGATGCTGATAGCATTGGATAATGGCTTTCAGGCTTGCATGATGGCTCCTACCGAAATACTTGCGGCGCAGCATTATGAGACGATTCGGAAATTTCTATTCGGCATGAATGTTCGGGTGGAGTTGTTGATGGGTTCTGTGAAAGGAAAGAAGCGAGAAAAGATTTTGAAGGATTTGCTTACCGGAGATATTCAGATATTGATTGGAACACATGCCGTACTCGAAGATACGGTGGGCTTTTCTTCTTTGGGAATGGTGGTGATTGATGAGCAACATCGTTTTGGAGTAGCTCAGCGTGCCAAATTGTGGATGAAAAACACTTGTCCGCCTCATGTGCTTGTAATGACGGCTACTCCTATTCCACGAACATTGGCCATGACACTTTATGGTGACTTGGATGTATCAGTGATTGATGAACTGCCCCCCGGACGTAAGCCTATTCAAACTGTTCATCAGTTTGACAATCGTCGTGCCGGTCTTTATGCTTCTATCCGTAAACAGATAGAAGAAGGACGTCAGATATACATCGTTTATCCTTTGATAAAGGAAAGTGAAAAGATGGATATTAAAAACTTGGAAGAGGGTTATGAACATATATGTGCAGAGTTTCCCGATTGCCGGGTGAGCAAGGTACATGGAAAAATGAAACCCGCCGAGAAAGATGCGGAGATGCAACGGTTTGTTTCCGGTGAAACGCAAATAATGGTGGCTACTACTGTGATTGAGGTTGGTGTAAATGTTCCTAATGCTTCGGTGATGGTTATAGAAAATGCAGAACGTTTCGGACTCTCTCAGTTGCACCAGCTTCGAGGGCGTGTCGGCCGTGGCGCCGACCAGTCTTATTGTATTTTAGTGACCACTTATAAACTCACGGAGGAAACCCGAAAGCGTTTGGAAATTATGGTGCAGACAAATGATGGTTTTGAAATAGCCGAGGCAGACTTGAAGCTTCGTGGTCCAGGTGATTTGGAGGGAACTCAGCAAAGTGGTGTGGCTTTTGATTTGAAGATAGCAGATATCGCCCGTGACGGACAGCTGCTTCAGTATGTACGTGAAGTAGCAAGTAGGGTTGTGGATGAAGACCCTACATGTATTCGTCCCGAGAATGCCGTGTTGTGGCAGCAGCTTCAGGCTTTGCGTAAAACAAATATAAATTGGGCAGCAATATCTTAGCTTACTCTGTATTACTGTTAAAACAGAGGATATATGTTGCAAAACATAAAAGGTGTCTATCTTCCCTGCCCACAATGGTTTTCGTTCGTTTTATCACGCTATTGTGTATATTCTACATAAAAAAAGAGTTAAAGATAGAGCTGCCATTTCGAAGAAAAATTCTATCTTTGGGGGAATTTTTGAATAGAAGTATCTTGATAACCTTAAAAGAACCAATGTTATGATGGAAAAAACGTTAGTCATTTTGAAACCGTGTACTCTTCAGAGGGCACTGGTCGGTGAGATAACAAGTAGATTTGAACGCAAAGGATTACGTTTGGCCGGAATGAAAATGGTTCAATTAACAGATGAGGTGCTTAGCGAACATTACGCTCATTTAAGCTCAAAGCCGTTCTTTCAGCGTGTAAAGGATTCAATGATGGCTTGTCCTGCTATTGTTTGTTGCTTTGAAGGTGTAGATGCTATTCAGGTGGTGAGAACATTAACCGGTCCTACTAACGGTCGCTTGGCTGCACCCGGAACTATTCGTGGAGATTACAGTATGAGTTTTCAGGAAAACATAGTTCATGCATCCGATTCACCTGAAGCTGCCGAAGTAGAACTAAAAAGATTTTTTAAACCAGAAGAGATATTCGAGTACGAGCAAGCTGTGTTTGGCTTTCTTTATGCTAATGACGAATATTAAAAGAAAAACAAAAGAAACGGATGATTTTGAAATGTATTAAAGTAGTCGCAGCGGCAGCTTTTGCCTTAGTCAGCCTGAATGTGTCAGGACAGGACTTGTTGGCACGCCAGGCGCCAATCGACAGAAAGTTGAAGGCAGTAGATTCAGTTGCATTAATTCGTCAGATTAAAGCGGAGAAAGCTGCTTATCCTGCATATACCCTTTATCCTAACTGGAGCAACGAGCGTGTACACGCTTACGGTAATACCGTTACTATCCCTGATACTTTCCGTATTGATATGACCGGTTTCCACATGCCGACTGAACATACAAAGATTACTTCAAAATTCGGACCTCGCCGTCGCCGTATGCACAATGGATTGGATATTAAAGTCTACATTGGTGATACGATTCGTGCTGCTTTCAGTGGAAAAGTGCGTATGGTGAAATACGAACGTCGCGGTTATGGAAAATACGTGGTAATCCGTCATGAGAATGGTTTGGAAACTGTCTATGGACACTTGTCCAAGCAGATTGTAAATGAAGACCAATATGTGGAAGCAGGCGAGCCCATCGGATTGGGCGGTAACACGGGGCGTTCTACGGGGTCTCACCTTCACTTCGAAACCCGTTTCTTGGGGCAAGCCATTAACCCGGCACTTTTATTTGATTTTGAAAAGCAGGATATTGTAGCCGATTCTTATTTGTTTAGAAAAGGCAATAACAGATATAGACGCAATAACACCAGCAGTAAGAATGTCAGCCTGATGGCTTCTTCGGATGGAACTATCCGTTATCATAAAGTGCGCAGTGGTGATACGTTAAGCCGGATTGCGCAAAAAACAGGTACTTCTATTGATGCGCTGTGTAAATTGAACCATATTACCCGTAGAACGATACTTCGTCCGGGACAAGTGTTAAGATGTTCTTAAGTAATAGTTAATTAAGAAATATAAAATAGGGCGGAAAGGAGTATTCTTTTCCGCCTTTTTGTTTACGCTTAAGCAGAAAAATGTGTAACTTTGTCGCCTATTCATAGAGAATGATGAAAGATACTAAACAACAATTTGAACATGTGATAGCTATTTGCCGTGATTTGTTTGCGAAGAAACTGCATGATTACGGTGCTGCATGGCGTATCATGCGCCCTTCATCTGTTACCGACCAGATTTTTATTAAAGCCAACCGCATTCGAAGCATTGAAACCAAAGGGGTAACAATGGTGGACGAAGGTATCCGTTCGGAGTTTATGGCTATCGTTAATTATGGAATTATCGGTTTAATCCAGCTGGAATTGGGGTATGCCGAGACGGATGACATGACAGAGGCGCGTGCGTTGGAATTATACGATCAGTATGCAAAACAGGCATTGGAGTTAATGCTTGCCAAGAACCATGACTATGATGAAGCATGGCGTAGCATGCGTATAAGTTCTTATACCGATTTGATTTTGATGAAGATTTACCGCACCAAGCAAATCGAGGGTCATGATGGGGCTACCTTGGTATCCGAGGGAATTGATGCCAATTATATGGATATGATTAATTATTCGGTATTTGGATTGATAAAATTGGAATTTGGAGAGTAAGCGTTTACATAGCATTATTGGACTTTGGACGAATGCATGCCGTTTCTTTTTGGCAATTGTATTTATATTTTCCGGCTTTGTCAAGGCGGTAGATCCTCTAGGTACTCAATATAAAATTCAGGATTATCTGGAGGCCTTCGGTTGGACTTCGTTGGTTCCGGCATTTTTTCCGTTCTTGGCATCGGTATTGCAGGCAATGATTGAGTTCTGTTTGGGCGTATACCTGTTATTTGGCATTCGCAGGCGGACGACACCTTTGTTCATGCTGCTTATTATGGGAGTAATGACTCCGCTTACTTTGTGGTTGGCAATCGATAACCCGATATCTGATTGCGGCTGTTTCGGAGATGCGGTGGTGTTGACCAACTGGCAGACTTTTTGGAAGAACTGTTTCTTATTACTGGCTGCGGTGTCTGTATTTAAATGGCGGAATTGTATTACTCCGTTGATTACTAAACGTTTTGATTGGCTCGTTGCGCTTTATACATTCCTTTATATATTAGGAATGACTTTATATTGTTATCGTGAATTGCCGGTTTTCGATTTCAGACCTTACCATATCGGCGCTGATATTCGTAAAGGAATGGAAATTCCGGAAGGTGCTCAGCCCACTGTTTATGAAACTCGCTTTATCTTGAAGAAGGATGGTGTGGAGAAAGAGTTTTCACTTGAAAACTATCCTGACAGCACATGGACCTTCGTGGATTCTAAAACGGTTGTTAAGAAGCAGGGATATGAACCGCCTATTCATGATTTTTCCATTATTCGCCAAGAAGACGGTGAGGATATCACTGAAGAAGTGTTGAATGATGAGGATTATACTTTCTTGTTGGTGGCTCATCAGCTGAATCAGGCTGATGACAGTACGATCGACTTGATAAATGAGCTTTATGATTACAGTGTGGAAAATGATTATAAGTTTTACTGCCTTACTTCGTCTACCGATGAAGATATTGAAGATTGGCAAGAACGTACCGGAGCTGAATATCCGTTCTGTTTGATGGATAATATTACCCTGAAAACCATGATTCGGTCTAATCCCGGATTAATGTTATTAAAGAATGGTGTGGTAATTAATAAATGGAGTGTGAATAGTCTCCCTGACGAATATATGCTGACAGACCGTTTGGAAAAGCTTCCGTTGGCACAGATAAATACCAAGACATTCAGCCACAAAGTAATTTTGGTATTTGCCTGGTTTATATTCCCATTGCTGTTCTTCAGTATGGTAGATGCTGTTTGGGAGCAATATCATAAGAGAAAGAGAATAAAATTGAATGAGAATCAAACAAAATAATTTCATTAACCCTTTAACAAAAAAAACAAAATGAGAAAGAACATTGTTGCAGGAAACTGGAAAATGAACAAGAACCTTCAAGAAGGTATTGCTCTTGCAAAAGAATTGAACGAAGCATTGGCTGCTGACAAACCTAATTGTGATGTAGTAATCTGTACTCCTTTTATTCACTTGGCTTCTGTTACTCCTATCGTTGACAAAGCGGTGATTGGTGTTGGTGCAGAAAACTGTGCTGATAAAGTGTCTGGTGCATATACAGGTGAAGTTTCTGCAGAGATGGTAGCTTCTACAGGTGCAGAATACGTAATCTTGGGTCACTCTGAACGTCGTGCTTACTATCACGAAACAGTAGAAATCTTGGAAGAAAAGGTAAAATTGGCTTTGGCTAATAACCTGAAACCTATCTTCTGTATCGGTGAAGTTTTGGAAGAACGCGAAGCTAACAAACAAAACGAAGTGGTTGCTGCTCAGTTGGCATCCGTATTCTCTTTGTCAGCAGAAGACTTTAGTAAGATTATCTTGGCATACGAACCGGTTTGGGCTATTGGTACAGGTAAGACTGCTACAGCTGAACAGGCTCAGGAAATCCATGCATTTATCCGTTCTTTGATTGCTGAAAAATATGGCAAAGAAGTTGCAGACAACACTTCTATCCTTTATGGTGGTAGCTGCAAGCCTTCTAATGCAAAAGAACTGTTTGCTAATCCTGATGTAGACGGTGGTTTGATTGGTGGTGCTGCTTTGAAGGTTGCTGACTTCAAAGGTATTATCGATGCATTCAAATAATTAGTTTTCAGAATATCTCAAAACAAAATAGCTACTATTTTGTCATTCTGAACGTGAGTGAAGAATCTGTGTATATTCACTTTGTGTTGACGGACTCTCCACTTTGTTCAGAATGACAATGTTAATGCTGTTAGAGTGATGATTATTCCTTGATTTTCCTAAATTCATAAAACGACATGAGATACATTTTTATCATCTTCTTCTTAACTTTTGGCATTTCCGCTTTTGCGCAGCAGGACATTGTAGAAAGTCTGCAACGTAATCGTGCCGGAGAGGGTGCAGTGACCATCCATCAAGACCCGAAGATAACGGGACTGATAGGTACAATTCATACCGGAAGTGCTGCCGGTGGTGAACAAAAAACGCTGAAAGCCAGAGGTTATCGGGTTCAGGTGTATGCCGGAAACAATTCTCGTGTGGCTCGCAACGAAGCCAACAATATGGCCAATAAGGTAAAAGAGGAATTTCCGGAACTCCCCGTTTATGCTTATTTCCAGCCTCCCCGTTGGTTATGCCGTGTAGGTGATTTCCGCAGTATAGAAGAAGCTGACGCAACTATGCGCCGTTTGAAAGCTACCGGTGTTTTTAAAGAAGTATCTATTGTTCGTGAACAAATTAATATTCCCTTAGACTAACATGGAAGAACTATTGCACCCCGAATGGTCTGCAGAGAAGATTGAGCAGTTGAAAGGCCATTATGAGAGTATCTTATCGCTGTTGGGCGAAGATGTAGAGAGAGAAGGATTGTTGAAAACTCCCGAACGTGTGGCAAAAGCTATGCTGACGCTGACACGCGGTTATGAACAGGACCCCCATGCTATTTTGTTGGGAGCTAAGTTTAAAGAAGAATATAGCCAGATGGTTATTGTAAAAGATATTGATTTCTTCTCTTTATGTGAGCATCATATGTTGCCGTTTTATGGCAAAGCGCATGTGGCTTATATCCCTAACGGTTATATTACGGGTTTGAGCAAAATAGCCCGTGTGGTTGATGTCTTTTCACACCGTCTTCAGGTGCAGGAACGTATGACGTTGCAAATTAAAGAATGTATTCAGGAAACATTAAACCCATTGGGTGTAATGGTGGTAGTGGAAGCAAAGCATATGTGTATGCAAATGCGTGGGGTGGAAAAACAAAATGCCATTACTACTACTTCTGATTTTACCGGGGCGTTTAATCAGGCAAAGACGCGGGAGGAATTTATGAACCTTATTCGTCATCAACGCTAACATATATAATAGCTCTATCAGGTGTGGAAGTGTGTCAGAACCTAAAAGTAACTGTTGCATTGTTATTGTAGGGAGGCAAAACCAAAATAACTTATTATTTTGTCATCCGAAACGAAGTGAAGGATCTATTGGTATCTTGCAGATCCTTCGTAAAGCTCGGAATGACAGATAAAAATAGCATTGTCAACCTCTTGACACTACTTTCCTATGATAAATTTTATGCTTTCAGCACTACCCGGTCACCCGCACGTTTGGCCATTTCTTTCAATAGTTCACTCAACTCTTTGTAGTGAGCCATGATTTCCAGGCATTTGTTGGCGTCTTGAGTTACTTCGGGTTTGCTTAATGCTTGCAGTGTATGCTTCATTTCTTCTTCCAGTATGGCCAGCTTAAAGTCGATGATTTGATGTGGAACCAGTTCGTGTAAGCGTTCTTCATCCGTTACTATCTTTTGGGATTTAGAATGATATTTGCTTAGTTGGTAACGGTCGTTTATCATCTCTGCCGCCAATTTGCTGATGGTAGGATCAGGATGTGCCAGAAAATAACGTTCTGCCGTGAAGTTCTGATCATGCAGATGACTCTCCGCTTCCGCCAATATTCTTCTGTGCAGCGGGTTGTGAAACTGTAATTCATCCTGTTTTAAGTCCATGGAAATATATTCTATCACTGTAAGTGGTGTTTCTGCATTCTCTTCTGTCTCTACATAACACATAATTCTTTCTCCATAACGGATTAAAGTCTTTATCAGCAGTTGTTCTTTGGCATAGAATACATACTTTTCTCTTCCCTCTTCGGGAATGTAGGACTGATATTGTGCTTCTAGTTCCTCGGGAGGGAAAGGAGGAGGTGGAACGTTATCTTCTGTTCCTATGGGAGGCGGGACCATATCAGCGGAAGGAGAAAGCGTATTGGTTGTATCCTTCTCTTTCTTGATTTGTTCCAAATAGTTGTCATCACGCTGTAGCAGGTGCTTCTTTATCTCATTCAGGATGATTTGTTCATTTACATTCAGAATGGTAGCACACTCCTTTACACAAGCATAGCGAATCACATCATTAGGAATCAGCCCGATACTTCTTGCCATATCAGCTATCAGACCGGCTCGCTTGACAGGATCTTTTTGGGCGTCTTTCAGCAATAGATTTGTTTTAAAGCGAATGAAATTCTCTTCGTGTTCGGCAATATATTGCTTAAACTCTGTGGCGTTGTGCTTTCGGGAGAAGCTATCCGGGTCGTCTCCGTCGGGGAGGAGCAGAACTTTGATATTCATCCCTTCTGCAAGCAGCATGTCTATGCCTCGGATACTGGCTTTTATGCCGGCCTCGTCACCATCATATAACAAGGTGATATTTGGAGTAAAACGATGGAGCAGGCGGATTTGCTGTTCACTCAAGGCGGTTCCCGAATTAGCCACCACATTCTCTAATCCACATTGGTGCATGGCTATCACGTCGGTATATCCTTCTACCATGTAAACGCAATCTGCTTTCACGATGGCTGCTTTTGCCTGAAAGATGCCATACAGCTCTTTTCGTTTGCTGAATATTTCCGATTCGGGTGAATTGACGTATTTTTGATTGACTCCTTTGGTGCGGCTGTCTAATACACGTCCTCCGAAACCTAATACTTTTCCGCTGATATTGAACCATGGAAAAATGACGCGTCCCCAAAAACGGTCGCGCAGACTGCCGTCTTCTTTTTCGTAACAGAGACCGGTTTTTATCAGGAACTCTTTTTTATATCCTTTGCGCAAGGCTTCTTGTGCCAGAGCATCGTGTGCCGTGGTGCTGTAGCCTAATTGGAATTTTCTCACAATGTCGTCACGAATACCACGCTGGCGGAAATAAGTCATACCGATGGCTTTGCCATCAGCATGGTTATAGAGGATATTCTGGAAATAATCACGTGCAAATTCATTTACGACGAAGAGACTTTCACGTATATTTTGTACTTCTTTCTCTTCATCGGTGAGCTCTCGTTCTTTTATTTCTATGTTGTATTTTTTTGCCAGCCAACGTAGTGCTTCAGGATAAGTCATTTGTTCGTGTTCCATCACAAAGTGAACCACGTTTCCTCCTTTTCCACAGGCAAAACATTTACATAGCCCCTTGGCCGGCGATACGTAGAACGATGGGGTTTTGTCGTCATGAAACGGGCAAAGCCCTACAAAGTTCACACCTCGCTTGCGTAGGGTGACAAATTCGGATACCACATCTACTATCTGTGCGGCATCCAATATCCGGTCTATGGTGGGTTGGTCTATCATTGCGAATGCGAAGATAATAAAAAAACGCCGTCGGAGGTGAGTTCGATGGCGTTTTTAACGGAATAATATAATCAATGGTTATTTGATATTGGGATTCAGTTTGTTCCATTCGGCAACAGGAGGAAGAACGCCCATTGCAATGACTTCATCGCGCAATGCACAGAGGTGTTCATAACTTTTTTCCAGTGCGGCTTCTTCTTCAGGAGTGCCTTTCACATCTTTCAAGTGGCAACCATCTTTGGTGATGGAAGTTTCCCAAGCCATCATGATGTGGTCGAACTTGCCATTGGATACATAAGTGCCTGCCGGCCAGCGGAATGGTTTTCCACCCATGGCGGCAGCAATCATTTCGATGGAAACGTATGACGGACTTTGGAAAGAAGAACGTCCGCGCAGGTTGATGATATTTGCACCGCCTTTGGTTACTTTTTGTTGAATTTCAGCCCATTGCTCTTTAGTCAGTTCGGGAGTGCCGATAATGTCAAGCAAAGCTTTTCCGTTTACTTTTGCGGTGGAAGCGTAGACTGCCATCTGCTCGCCGTGACCGCCATACGTGCGGCAGTTTTCTACTTTGTCCATAGCAATACCGAAATGTTTGGATAGTTCGCTACGTAAACGGGTGGAGTCAAGGGCAGCAAGAGTAGTGACCTGAGAGGGTTTTAAGCCGGAATATAATAAGGTAATGAGACCGGTGATATCGGCCGGGTTAAAGATGACTACGATATGCTTTACATCCGGGCAATAAGCTTTTACATTTTTACCGAATTCTTCGGCGATGGCAGCATTACCTTTTAGTAAATCTTCACGAGTCATGCCTGCTTTGCGGGCAGCACCTCCCGAGTTTACAATATATTTGGCATCGGTCAGGGCTTCTTTGATATCGGAAGTGAATGTGATGTTCATGCCTTCAAAACCACAGTGGAACAGTTCTTCTGCTACACCTTCCAGGCCCGGAGCGTAAGGATCGTATAAACAAATATTAGGAGTAAGGCCCATCATAATAGCAGTTTGAGCCATGTTGGAGCCGATCATGCCGGCAGCGCCTACGATTGTCAGTTTTTCGTTTGTTACAAATTCCATAATTCTTTTCTATTTAAAGTTTGTATAATATAAACGTTTTCGCAGGAGAGTATGTTTCCTTTTCCGGATACAAAGGTATAAAAGCTTTCGATAGGGTGTTTATTCTAAAATATTATATCGGATAACAGAAGGTTATATTGGAACTCTTTATTCTTATCTTTTCATTTGGTGTTCTGATAGTTTCATACAGGGAGGGTGCTGGCAGGGCGTGTGGAGATAAAATGTGCTGCCACCACCTCTGTATCTTCCTGTTGATGGAGATTTTAAAGGAGAAGTGGTAGCAGTGGTAGCACATTTGCTAAACTCTAGGAAGAGTAATGTAACTTTTCAGTGCGTCTACATATTCCTCAAAGGCTTCAAGACCTTTCGGGGTAATTTTGCAGATTGTACAAGGCATTTTGCCTTTGAAGGTTTTAATGACTTCCACGTATTCTGCCTTGTTCAGCTTGTCTATCTGTACACTCAGATTTCCTGCCGTTGCTCCTGTCTGTTGTTTCAGATAACTGAATTCGGCTTCTTCCACCGAAACCAGTATCGACATGATGGCAAGTCGAAGCTCGGAGTGTAGCAATGGATTTAATTCTTTGAACATAGGCGCAAAGTTATAATTTTTTTTGTTTACGGGCAGCATGGTTCAGCACATGTCCCGGGATAATCATCATAAAAATAAAAACAGGAGCGAATATCAATACCTGGTTGAAACCTTCATAGAAAAGGCATCCGATGGAACTTAATGCTCCCAGTGTGCCACAAATGGTCACTGTTTTATAATTTATCACCAGTCCTGTTAAAGTGGTACCCATACCCATCAGTAGAAGAATAATGAATAGGATGGGAAGTTTCCAGAAAAACATAGCGAGTAGAGATATCAAAAATCCGGCTGTTCCGAATACCAGCCAAATGTAGCTGATGACTTTGTCTAAATGACTTTTGACAGTCGGCTGTTGGTTGCGTGCAGAGAGGTAGGTTCCGGTTCCTCCTATAATGGGAAGCATAAACCATAGATATTGCCAGTTATTATTCTGTGTGTATGTTACCAGAAGCCATACTAACAGACTGGTAAATACAGTAGTGTATCCCCATAACAGGAAAGGCATACCGCAATTTGTCTCCATTCTATTTTTCGTGTTTTGAATCATTTGAGCGATGAGTTCTAAACTCTCTTTCTCATTCAATTTTCTTTCTTCCATAATGTTTTTCTCTTTAGTTTGTGATTGGTTAATATTTGATACTTTTCTCTATGGCTGTTATCAGCAGGCTGATTCCCCAACCTGCTATAACCCATAATACCCACCAGTAATGTGGACTTGTAAACCAGTTTACAGCTACTAAAAACAGGTTTATTACCACATAATAGACTAATGACCAAGTAAGCCAATTCCAAAAATAACGGGCTCTTTGTTGGCATTCCGCTTTAATTTGTTCCTCGGTTGGAACGAATTTTTCATTGTTCTGATTTACTTTCATGGCTTTTATTTTCCTTTCTCTTTTTTGTCTTTGTGCAATGTGTAATTTTCGTTTTCATCGTGATAAACATAAATAGTGTGTTTTCCTGATGTCACTTCTTTAATTTGTGCTGTGGCTCTTGAACCTGTTGTTTTTTATTATCTCTTCTTTCATAGATTGTGGAGTGTGTAAATCTCCTACACCTATCATAAGATTTCCTTTGTCCGTCTTAATACCTTTTCCCGGAGCTGCTAGTGTGGCGCATGAGGCTGTGTCAAAACGTGGATAATGCTGTCGTTTGATTCGTGGGGACGAGGTTCGCTCGTCCGAAAACAGTTGGCTTTGTGTCTTCGGGCAGGCAATCCCTGCCCCTACAGCTGACGATGGGATAGGCCGGTTTAGTTTTGACACATTCCCAAGTTTTTGTTGAAATGTTGTGCTTGCTTTCATTGTTTTTATTGTTTGTGTATTGAATGCCAAAAGTTTATCTTTAATGATTACTTTGCAAATATAATCTAGTTTATAATATAAACCAAATAATCAGGGAACTTTTTTTTCTTGATATTCACTTTGTATATAGATATTTGTTTGTTAATGGTTTTTGGTTTGTTCGGCCGCTTGTAAAACCTTTATAGATAGTAGGCTTTAGTTGCCCTCTTTTGTATGTAGTTTGTGCGGTTTACGTGCGCATGCGATATAATTAGGTGTATTCCATTTCCTTTCTGTTTGGTTGTTTCCCAAAAGTATTTGTGATGTTATGTTACAACATTTTTACTCACATGTCACCACCCGGTACACATTTATGCACTTGTTCGAACAACTGGGTGGCGGAAAGGCTCTGCACCTCCTGAGGTTCTCAACTGCTTAATACTTTCTTATGGTATCCTGACACAATGACATATATACGTATAGGTTCATGCGTACGTACGTGTAGCTCGATACGTATATACGTGTGGGCTTATGCCACCGTATGTGTAATCCGATGCGTACGTACACACTTTACAAACAGGGGGATGTGTCAAAATGTGGATAATGTTGTCGTTTCGTTGGTAGGGGCGAGGTTCGCTCGCCCGAAAACAGTTTGCTTTGTGTCTTCGGGCAGGCAACCCCTGCCCCTACAGCTGACGATGGGATGGGCCGGTTTAGTTTTGACACACTCTCCTGTTGCAAAAAGACTTTGATGTTTCCAAAAAAGATCGAGATGTTTTCCAAAAAGATGGTGATGTTTCTTAAAAACATCACCATCTTTTTTAAAAAGCCCGGTATGTTTTTATGTAAGGGAAGATGGAACCACCCTCACCAAGCCGGTCATTCCTCTTTTTCCGTTCATCCTTACATTTTAGTTTTAACAAGCGGATAATCAATCGGTTAAGAATGATAGGACCTCCCCTCATCCTCCTTTCAGCCGTGCTTTCCAAGCCCCTTCACAATCTGCCTTCAGCCTTTGTCTCGCCAGAAGAAGTTTTACAGATGAAAGGAGGCTGAAAGGGGGATGACAGGATGTCCCTTCACAACCGAAACCCCCATCGGCAGGACGTTTCAGCAGTAGATGAAAGGAGGAAGGAAGAAACAGGTTTCCGCTTGTAGGGCGAAAAAACGCAGTTATTTTTATGGATTCAGTCATTGCACGACAAGCCATTTTAGGTATTTCATGGTTACTGCTTATTTTCCTCCCCCTCTTGCGGTGGATTCAAAGAACAGTAGACAGCAATAGCAGATAGAGCCCCAAAGTTCTTTGAACTCAACATACCGTCGATGCACGATAAGAACGATGCATTTGTCGGATGAACCATACCCTTCTACGTGCGCATACATGCGCGCCCGCAATATAATTATGTGTGCTCCATTTTC
>OOBR01000169.1_pt1 | contig 78236 bp, 70 predicted proteins | sample 1671281 | NCBI WGS metagenome assembly OOBR01 (sample SAMN06348140, study PRJEB24527) | human gut metagenome | biome: human gut; feature: ankylosing spondylitis patient; material: feces | host: Homo sapiens | place: China | collected 2015-10
ATAGAACTATAAATCACAGCATTTTTGCTGTTTGAGATAGTAGGGTGGGCTGTGCGAGCAGCCCACTGTTACATATAAAGCCGAGCAAGACATGACAAGGGATGCACTGGGCACAGAGTACGCTGACTATAATCTTGTGGTCGCCGGCCCGCTGGGAATGCCGACCGAACAATCCACCATCAACGGTGCATTGAAGCAGCTGATTGAGGAAAACAATCTTCCCAAAGTAGTTTTTCACAGTTTTCGACACTCCAGCATTACATACAAGCTCAAGCTGAACGGCGGCGATATCAAAGCCGTGCAGGGCGATTCCGGTCATGCGCAGGCTTCGATGGTCACCGAGCAGTACGCACACATTCTGGATGATGATCGGCGTTTGAACGCACAGCGATTCGACGATTTCTTCTATCAGCATCATGGTGCAGAGCCTGAAGTTCTCCCTCGCGCAGAGCAATCCGCTCCCAAAGCCAGCCCAGTCGATACAGATGCGGCAGCAGCTCTTGCCAAACTGCTGGCTGACCCCTCTATGGCTGCACTCATTAAAAATCTTGCAAAAAACCTATAAATCTCTATACATAAGCAGCGGCAGTTTCCGTATATGGAAATCTGCCGCTGCTTGTTTTATGATGATCCCGTTTCTTTGTGTTTTTTCGCCTTAGCTTCCTCTACGTCAATCTTCAGCTGATGGGCAAGCTGCTCTACATAGTCGAGTGAAACTTCATAGTCTTCTGCAATTTTTTCTACCGGCATTCCATCAAGGATACGGGAGATCACAATGTTCTGGGGGGCTTGTTTTCTCGACTCCGCAATCATTTCCTCAATAGAGGGGCAATGTTTATTATGCATCCAATTCAAGTAATCCAAGCGTTCAGCTTCTATCCGTGATAGAAGCCTGACTGCATAGAAATTGTCGTCTACTTCGAATCGAACTTCCTCTCCGGGTCTGACTTCAAGTTTTTCCAGAACCGCATCTGGGAGTTTTACAGTTCCATCTTCACCGACTACAATATTAAATTTCTTTTCCATTGCACACTCCTAAGATCACGCAAAGTTCCTCGCATCCAGTGCCTCTACTCCCGTAAGAATACCATAAGATCCTTCCTTTTACAAGACAATGCACATTTCCAATCATACTGTTACATAGGCCAGAGTTTTCTCTCAGAAAGCTCTGGCTTTTTCTATTGAAAACATTTGTCCATCACACCAGTTACGGCTGTATGGACTGGTTCACGAATGCTAAACAAGCAAATATCCGTAGGGAAACGTACACTTCCCAGCTAATGAAAGGTGGGCATTTTACAATGAACCTTCCACTTTTCATTAGCTCTGCTAATTTTCTGCTAATAAAAAGCCTTTCACTCGTTTTATTTCGGGGTTTGTGTTCTTTACTCGGATTGACAGCACAACAAAAAATCAATTGATAAAACGTTACTTGTTTTACCTACTTTTGTCTAGGATTTATTGCTTCAGCCCCTACTCCTAAGGGGAAGGCCGCAGGTTCGACTCCTGTCCGGGACATGATATAAAACAGCGGCAGATTTCCGTTTTCGGAAAACTGCCGCTGTTTGTTTTAAGAAGATGCCGCTATCTTGTCGGCCAGTTCTTCCATCTCATCCATCGAAAGATGCACATATCGTACATTCTTATCCTTACATCGAGATCCAGCCCAGAGCATTGGCCACAGAGCTCACCAGAATGATGGCCGCGAACACGGGGCACAGATAGCGGATCATAAAGTTGAAGATCTTTTTCCGACGGAACGGTTTCCCGTCGGCGGTGACCTCCGCTTCGATCTTTTCCACCCCGATGACCCGCGCCACCAGCAGGCAGGTGGCAATGGCCGCAATGGGCATCATGACCGAGTTTGTCAGGAAATCGAAGAAGTCCAGGAACTGCATCCCGAACACCGTCACACCGGCCAGAGGACCATAGCCCAGCGCAGACAGACTGCCCAGTGCCACCATAATGACGCCAATGCAGCCGGTCGCTTTCTGGCGGTTCCAGCCCAATTCATCCTCAAAGGTGGAAACGGCGCTCTCGGTCAGAGCAATGGAGCTTGTGATCGCAGCAAAAAGGACCAGAAGGAAGAACAGCACGCCGACAACGTGGCCGAACCCCATGCTCTCGAACACCTTGGGAATGGTGATGAACATCAGCGAGGGACCAGCCTGCAGGGTATCCGGGTCACCGCCGGAGAAGGAGAACACTGCCGGAATGATCATCAGACCTGCCATGATGGCAATGGCCGTATCAAAGACCTCGACGTTCTCGGTGGATTCCTCAATGGAAACGTCCTCTTTCATATAGGAACCAAAGGTCACGAGAATGCCCATGGCAATGGACAGCGAGTAGAACATCTGCCCCATGGCGGTGACGACGGTCATCCAGGAGAAATTGGCCACGTTGGGCACCAGGAAGTACTTGACGCCTGCCAGTGCACCCGGACGGGTGACCGAGTAAACGGCAATGATCACCGACAGGACCACCAGAACCGGCATCATCAGCTTGGACACCCGTTCCACACCATTGCGTACCCCGGCAAAAATGATGACCAGCGTAAAAATGGTAAAGATGAGGAAACACACCTCTGCAGACAGACCGCTGGAAATAAAGCCGGAAAAATAGCCGTCCTGTGCCAGCTCACTGCCGTGGCCGCTGACATACGCGGAAAGATACCGGATGACCCAGCCGCCAATGACCGAATAATACGGTACGATCAGAATGGGGATGATGGCATTGATCCAGCCGCCTAACGCCCGGCCCTTGCCCTTACCAAAAGAGGCATAGGCACCCACCGGGCTCTTTTTGGTCATGCGGCCCAGAGCCGTCTCTGCCACGATCATGGTATAGCCAAAGGTGACAGCCAGCAGGATGTAGACCAGCAAAAAGATGCCGCCGCCGTACTTTGCTGCCAGGTACGGGAAACGCCAGATATTGCCCAAACCCACCGAGGCACCTGCTGCGCTGAGCACGAACCCGATCTTGCCGGAAAACGCACTGCGCTTGGATTTTTGAGTTTCCATAGTAATGATTCTCCTATCCTTTTATTCAAAACAGAAAGCCTTTTAAGTGTAGCACAATCCCGGCCCGAACACAATCGTTTTGCCTATTTCCGCCGAAAGATGGCAGCACTGAGAAAGGGCCTCCCCCGGCTTGCGCCGGAGAAGGCCCTCTCTCATTTGGCTAACGATGCATATATGGAAGAAGGAGAATCACATAACCAGATAGCCGCCATCCACAGGGATGATGGCACCGCCCAGGTAGTCGCTGGCATGAGAAGCCAGGAAGATGCAGCAGCCCTTCATGTCATCGGGGGTGCCCCAGCGGTGAGCGGGAATGCGCTGGGTCAGCTCGTCGTAACGCTGCTGGGTGAACTTGGGGTTCTTCGGGTCGGTCAGGGCAACGTTCATTTCGGTGTCCATGTAGCCCGGAGCAATGGCGTTGACGTTGATGCCGTACTGCAGCAGGTCGTTGCTGAAGGCCTTGCACAGCTGCATCACGCCGCCCTTTGCAGCGGAGTAAGCGGGCACGGTCTTGCCGCCAAACCAGGAGCACATGGAGGCGATCATGATGATCTTGCCGTAGCCCTTGGCCTTAAAGATGTTGGAAGCAGCACGGGACAGCCAGAACACGGAGTTCAGGTTGGTGTTGATCACATCATCCCAATCCTTGTCCGGGAACTCGTTGGAGGGGTGACGGCGCTGGATGCCGTGGGCCGGCACCAGGATGTCCAGGTCGCCCAGCAGCTCGACGCACTTGTTGAACGCTTCGTTGCACTGGTCACGGTCGGACAGGTCCGCCTTGACGCCGTAGCACACAAAGCCGCGTGCCTTGAACTCGTCGGCAACCTGATAGACCTTGTCGGAAGTGCCGATGATCGCCACTTCTGCGCCGGACTCCATCAGGCCCTCTGCCATGCCCTTGCCCAGGCCGCGGGTGCCACCGGTAACGATTGCTTTCTTGCCGGTGATATCAAACAGACTATTAACCATTTTTATGCCTCCAAAACAAGATGTTCTTTACAGTTTCTTACGGAGTCTGCAGCGCGCCGTCCATGCGGCGGGTCTGCGTCCAGGTCGTTACGGTATTTTCGCAAGGGTACTTCTCGGCTTCCTTCTCGATCAGGTCCACGCCAAGGCCGGGCTTGTCGTTTGCGTAAACGTAGCCGTCCTTGTACTCGGGCAGACCGGGGAACACCTCCAGCAGAGCACCATGGGGTCCCTTCAGCTTCTGGATGACGAAGTTGGGCGGCTCAATGCCGGACCACTCCTGCACGCCGAAGTTCGGGGCAGCCAGGTCGATGTGAACGTTGGCTGCATGAGCCAGCGGGGACATATCGCCGGGGCCATGCCATGCGGTGCGCACGCCGAACTGCTCTGCAAAGATCTGCAGCTTGCGGGCGGGAGTGATGCCGCCCACCTGGGTGATATGCACACGGATGTAGTCGATGAGCCGCTCGGTGATGAGGGCGCGGTACTCGTAGGGGTTGTTGAACAGCTCGCCTTCCGCGATGGGAATGGAAGAAGCGTTCTTGATCTGGCGGATGTACTCCACCTGCTCCAGAGAAACGGGGTCCTCCAGGAAGGTCAGGTGGTAAGGCTCCAGCTCCTTGGCCAGACGAACGGCGTCGGCCGGAGCAATGCGCTCGTGCACATCGTGCACCAGGCCGATCTCATCGCCCATCTTGCTGCGGATGCCGTCGAACAGTTTGACGGTATCACGGATGTAGGCATTGCCGTCCAGATACACGCCGGGCTTTGCGCCCACCGGTGCACCGGCCGGGGTATGGCCGTACTCGCTGCCGCCGTAACCGCCGCACTGGCAGCGGATGGTCTTGACGCCGATCTCACGGTACTTGGCGATGTTCTCGCAGATCTCGGACAGGTCGCGGCCATCGACGTGGCGGTACACCGGCACGCCCTCGCGGCACTTGCCGCCGAACAGCTGGTACAGGGGCATGTTGGCCATTTTGCCTTTGATGTCCCACAGGGCCATGTCCACACCGGAGATCGCATTGTTCTCGATGGGGCCATTGCGCCAGTAGCCGTTCTGGTGCATGAGCTGCCAGATGTCGTTGATGTCCGAAACATCCCGGCCAATGAGCAGGGGCCGCAGATATTCTTCCACCACCAGCTTGACGGCCAGATGCCGGTAAGCGAAGGTACCGCAGCCCAGGCCGTACAGGCCCGGCTCGCTGGTTTCCACCTTCACCACCAGAAGGTTGATGCCTTCCGGCGCGGTGCAGATGGTTTTGATGTCTCTGATGGTTACCATAGGTTTCTCTCCTTAGCGGATCAGGAAGGTGCAGAAGGTCTCGGAGAACACGCACAGGAAGAACACTGCAACGTAACCGATGAAGAAGGGGATCTCAGCCTTGGAGATCTCGCCGATCTTCAGTTCACGCACAGAGCGGGTGACCTGCACAGCCGAGAAGATGTTGACGGCCACGGGAGGGGTCATGGTACCGATGACGTTGGAGATGCACAGGATCATGCCAAAGTGGATGACGTTGATGCCCATGCTCTCGGCGATGGGCCACAGAACGGGCACCAGCAGAACTGCGATGGCGGTACCTTCCATGAAGGTGCCGAAGATCAGCAGGATGATGGCCACGACCAGGCAGAACAGGGTCTTGTTCAGGTTCATGGAGACGACCAGCTGCACCAGAGCAGCGGAAGCACCGGAGAAGGTGAACACCCAGGAGAATGCGGTGGAAGCTGCGATGATGAACAGGATCATGGCAGCGCTCTTAGCGGACTTCATCAGGATGGGGATCAGATCGGCGATCTTGATCTCCTTGTAGATGAACACACCGGCGATGAAAGCCCACACGCAGGCCACAGCAGCGGACTCGGTAGCGGTCAGCAGACCGGAGTAGATGCCGCCCAGGATGATGACGGGGGTCAGCAGAGCAGGCACAGCCTCCAGGAAGATCTTGCCGATCTCACCGGCGGTATGCTTGGTCTCCGCCTTGGGCCACTTTTCCTTGTGAGCATAGTACAGGGCTTCCAGGATCAGGACGATCATGATCAGGATGCCGATGACCATGCCCTGGCTGAACATGTTGGTGACGGACGCACCGGTCAGGGTGCAGTACAGCACCATGATGATGGACGGGGGAATGACCGGGCCCAGGCCGCCGGCGATGACCAGCAGACCGGCGGTGCGGTCCTCCGGGTAGCCCTGCTTGACCATGTCAGCGTACAGCATGGAGCCGATAGCGACGACGGTTGCGGGAGCGGAACCGGACAGAGCAGCGAAGAAGGCACAGGCGATGACCAGAGCCACGCTCATGCCGCCGCGGATGTTGCCGATGAGGCAGTTTGCAAAGTTGACGATACGACGGGAGATGCCGCCGCCGGCCATCAGGTTGCCGGCCAGGATGAAGAAGGCAATGGCCATGATGGAGGTGGACTGCAGGCCGCCGAACACGCGCTGTGCGATAACGGCAGGCGAAACGCCCAGGTTGCCCAGAGCCACAGCGGCCAGAGAGCCGATGCCCAGGGACATGGAAATGGGGACTCCGATCAGAACGCAGACTGCGAAGATCAGAAACAGGATAACGCCAGCATTCATGATCACTTCGCCTCCTTCTTCTTGATGATGCCGTCGATGATGGCATCAATGTTGGTGATGTCGCTCATGTCGATGTGCATCATCTCACCCACCAGCATCAGGATCTGGTTGATGACGATCAGTGCAAAGGAGATGACCAGCGAGATGTAGATGACGTACATAGGCACCTTCATGACCGGGGTGGTCTGGCCGGCGCTCATCTGCTTGGCCACCAGGGCCACGCTGTAGCGCAGCATGGTGCAGGAGAACACGATCAGGGCCACTTTGGCGATGAAGTTGACGATTTTGCCGACCATGGTGCCCTTGAGCTTTTCGGTCAGGGCGGTCACGCTCACCTGCGTGCCGTCGCGCAGACCCAGCTCGGTGCCGATCAGGGCCATATAAACCATGCAGTACAGGGCCAGTTCCTCGGTCCAGGGCATGGAACCCTTGATAAAGTTGCGGTTCACCACCGAGATAAAGTAGCACACGACCATGATCACAAAGGTCAGGGCCGTTGCCCACAACTCGGCCAGGGTGACACCACGAACCACTTTCTTCAGTGCTTTCATGGAAGCTCCTCCTGTGTATGACAGCAATCCGCGGATGCAGCCTCTGAGGCTGCATCCGTGAACTGCGGCACAGATAGGCGTTCTATCTATGCAATTTGTTTACGTTTTTGCGTGTTTTCCGATCAGGCCTGAGCTGCCTTGGCGGCATCCACAGCGGCCTGCCAGGTCTCGTCGTAGGTCACGCCGGAGGAAGCCTTCTTGGCCTCGTAAGCGCTCTTCAGCTCGTCGGTGTCGATGTCGTACATGGTGACGCCCACGCCTTCCAGCAGGCCGATGGCCTCGTCGTTGGCCTCGTTCAGGTACTGCCACTGCTTCTCGCAGCCAGCCCAGACAGCCTCCACAAAGGTATCCTTCATGTCGTCGGGGATCTTGTTCCAGGCGTTATCGCTCATGCACAGGGGGATGTACACGAAGCAGTGATGGGTCTTGGTGACGGAGGTGACACCAGCCTCATAGAACTTGTTGACCCAGCAGTTGGACACAGCGTTCTCGCAGGCGTCGATGGTGTTCTGCTGCAGAGCGGTGAACTGGTCGCCGGCTGCCAGAGCAACGGGGTTTGCACCGAAGGAGGTGAAGGCCAGCAGCTGACCATCGTTCTGCATGGTGCGGATCTTGACGCCGTTGAAGTCTGCCATGGTCTGGATGGGCTTCTTGCTGAACACATCACGGAAGCCGGACTCCATGTAGCCGATGACGTGGATGCCCTGAGCGTTTGCCTTCTCCTGGATCAGATCGCCCAGCTCATTGCGCACAGCGTAGTTGGCCTGATCCTGGCTGTCCCACAGGAAAGCCTGGTCCAGGATGCTCATCTCGGGGATGTAGTTTGCCAGCACGGAGTTTGCGCAGCTTGCGATGTCCAGGTCGCCCTGAATGGCCATGTCCAGGGTATCAGACTCGCCGCCCAGAGTGCCGCCTGCAACGACCTTGATCTGGAACTGGCCGTTGGTGGCCTCGTTCACGCTGTCCGCGATGGCCTGAGCGCCCTTGTAGTAGTTGGACTGCTCGTTATCGACCATGGACAGGGTGAAGGTGACGGACTCACCGGAAGCTGCAGCGCCAGCGGTGGAACCAGCGGTGCTGCCGGCGGTGGAGGCAGAAGAGCCGCCGCAGGCTGCCAGAGCAGCAGATGCGCCGATGATGCCGACTGCCTTCAGGAAAGAACGACGAGAAATAACGTTTTTCATGGTAAGATCTCCTTCTTCGCTTGTATATATGCTTCGTTTTTCTTCCAAGACATGCATCGTCATGTGACGTATGACGTCTTATGTTGGCTAAAATATAACACCGTCAACAGAGCTTGTCAACGGTGTCCGACTCAATTCTCCATATTTTACAAACGAAAAATTCATATTTTGTTAATTATCACGATTCTGGTTCTGCTCCATGCTCATGCGCCGCACGATCTCGATGCTCTCGCGGTTTTCGGACACATGCTCATACATGCTATCGTAAGCTTTTTGGGGGTCGTTGGCGCAGATGGCCTCCATGATCTGCCAGTGGGTGCGGATGGTGTCCTCCAGCAGGCGGGGTGCCTTGAACTTGGTGAACATCTCAATACTATAGGTGATCACGGGCATGATCTCGGTGATCACACTGTTGTGGGTGCAGCGGGCCACATAGGCGTGGAATTCCTTGTCGGCCGGGCCGTGGTCCTCGCCGGAACGGATCTTGTGCTCCACCTGCTCACACAGCTGGCGCAGAGTGTCCTTTTCGTTTTCCTCAATGCGCTGGGCGGCCAGCTGAGCCACCCACGGCTCCAGCTGCAGGCGCAGCTCCATCAGGTCCACCGCCAGCGTGATCTTATCCTTTACATAGGCAAAGCCCAGCGGGTCCTCGATCTGACCCGGCTTTTCCACCACAAAGGTGCCCTTGCCCCGGCGGATCTCCAGACAGTTGCGTGCCACCAGCAGCTTGACCGCTTCGCGAATGGTGCCGCGCCCCACGTTCAGGCGGGCAGCCAGCTCAAACTCGTTGGGCAGCTTCTCGCCTGCATTGATGTTCTGGTCGATGATGACCTGATTGATCTGATCCGCCACCTGCTCTGCAAGGGAGGAGGTGCGGTTGTCCTGAATGTTGCTGAATACGCTATGCTCCTGTGCCATCGTATCTGTACTCCGTTCTGCTCCGCTTGCCTACAGCTTCTATAAGGAAGCCGTATGCCTTTTGTAGACGTCATGACGTCGGACGTCGTTCCTTTACTTTATTATAGACGTATCTTGTTTGATATGCAAGTAGATTTTCCTGGTTTTTGTTGATATATCACCGACATGCGTTTTTTCTTTTGTTTGATTGCACAAATTCCATCCGGATTTTTTAGCAGAATATTCACGTCCTCCCTGCTCGGTTGGATGAACCGGATTGTTCTGTGCGGTTTCAGGCATGAAAAAACAGCAGGCCGCAGCCCCTTGACGCAGAGCCTGCAAAGGGGTATACTCCGTGTCAGTGAAATATTCGGCTATGACGAGAACAAGTACCCGGGCGGAGTGCTTCAGAGAGCTGCCGGTGGATGCAAGGCAGTGCATGAACCCCGTGGGAAGATCCTCTCCGAGCTTTCGGGCTGAAACAGCGGCTGCTGTGTGTAGGCCCGGACGGCAGGCTTCCGTTATCAGAAGCCGCGCATTGTTGGATGCGCACTGAGGGGTCGGCCCGGTTCTGGGTCGGCAAGTAAGAGTGGTACCGCAGAGGATGTACACGCCTTTGTCTCTTATGATGGGAGACAAAGGCGTTTTTTATTGCGGCACCGGGCCATTCCGGATGTTTCATGCAAGAACAGCCTGTAAAACAGAAAGGACGAAACAACATGAAAACTCTGGAAAAAGTAAGCGACTTTGTGGGCAAGTACATGGCCGCCATCGTCATCGTGGTGGCAGCCGGTGCCCTGTTCTTCCCCGGCCCGTTCAGCGTGGTCAAAACCAGCTGGGTGAACACCCTGCTGGGCATCGTGATGTTCGGCATGGGCCTGACGCTGAAGCCCAATGACTTCAAGGTGGTGTTCAGCCGCCCGAAGGACGTCATCGTAGGCTGCGTGGCACAGTTCACCCTCATGCCCTTCCTGGCATGGGTGCTGACCATGGTGTTCCACCTGCCCACCGAGCTGGCCATCGGCGTCATTCTGGTGGGCACCTGCCCCGGCGGCACCTCTTCCAACGTGATGACCTACCTGTCCAAGGGCGATGTTGCTCTGTCCGTCGGCATGACCGCCGTTTCCACCGTGCTGGCTCCTGTGCTCACCCCGCTGCTCACCCTGCTGTACGCCGGTCAGCGCGTGGACGTGAACCCCGTGAACATGTTCCTCTCCATCGTCAAGGTGGTGCTGGTGCCCATCGCACTGGGCTTTGTGGTCAACCACTTCTTCCATGAGTTCACCCAGCAGGCCGTGCGTGTGCTGCCGCTGGTGTCCACCACCGCCATCGTGCTGATCATCTGCGCCGTGGTCTCCGCCAACAGTGCCAAGATCATGACCAGCGGCCTGCTGATCCTAGTCGTGGTCGTCCTGCACAACCTGCTGGGCTACCTGACCGGCTACGCCGTGGGCAAGGCCCTGAAGCTGGATTCCACCAAGTGCCGCGCCATCTCCATCGAGGTCGGTATGCAGAACTCCGGCCTGGCCACCAGCCTGGCTGCCGCCCACTTTGCCCAGTACCCGCTGGCCACCATCCCGGGTGCCGTGTTCTCGGTGTGGCACAACATCTCCGGTGCCGTGCTGGCAAACTTCTATGCCCGCACCGCCGATAAGCAGTAAGCCAACAGCGGTTTTGCACCAAAAGGAGCGGCTGTATGCGGAAAGTTCCGTGTACAGCCGCTCCTTTTTATGGTTTTGCAAAGCAAAAGACCAGAGCCCAGCCGTAAATGGCCTTCTGGCTCTGGTCTTTTGTCGGGGCTTTTGCATCAGCTCCCGTTGTGGGTCAATGCTTTTTCAGCAAGCTATCTTACTTCTTGTAAACGTAGACAGTAGCAATGCCGTTGGTCACAGCACCGTTCACCAGGCCCTCGGTGGTGGGCATGTGCTGAGCATCGCAGATTGCCAGGGTGCTGGTTGCAGGCAGCAGGTCTGCGGTATCGATCTTGGTGGTGCCAGCAGCAACGGACACCTTCAGTTTTGCGCCGTTCAGCTTGCTGTCAGTAGCGTTCATCTCGGTTGCAGTGCCAAAATCGACCAGCATATACTTGACCTGCACTTCCACCTTGGGAGCCTGCTTCACGACCATGTTGATGGTAACGATGCCCTTATCATCAATTTTCCCGTCCTCGGTGCTGACGAAGTCGTAGCCCTCAGCAGCTGCAGGCTTGTTTGCCTGGATGGTGGCAAAGCTCACGGTCGTTGCCAGAGCAGGGACCTGGATGACGACATCGCCAAAGATCTTACCAGCACTGGTGCTGAGATACTTCAGCTTCACATCACGCTTTGCGCCGGTATCAGGGGTCTCCTTGTCAGAGCAGCCCGCCAGAACACCAGCAGCAGCCACGGCCAGAGCCGCAACACCTGCACCCTTCAGAAAGCTACGACGAGAGATGTTAGACATAAAAATCAACCTCACAATCTTTTTTTGCAGCCCCAAACCGTATCATAGGGCCGCTTACCACCTATATAATACCCCCCCCCGGTAACTGTTTGTCAAGGGATTTTGCAAACTTCCCCGGGCAGTCCTGCGCCTTTTTTGTGCTGCCCCCTAGGGGGCCTTCCGGGCACCTTGTTTTCGCAGAATAAGCCCCCTCTACCGCAAAAAGTGCGGCTTTTCCAAAATTCAAAAAAGGGCCGCTGCACTTCAACTGGTGCAGCGGCCCTTTACAGGTCTGATTCTTTACTGCTTGTGATACTTGCGGTCCTCTTCCTCGTAGACGGGGTCACAGGTGAGGTACATGCCCAGACGGTTCAGGGTGCCGGTGTCCACGCCGGACAGCAGCACGGTGGAGTGCACGTCGCAGCCCTTGAGGTTGGGCAGCTGGTGCAGGGCAGCCGCGGCCAGCTCGTTGGTGGCAGCGGAGCTGGACAGGGCGATGAGAATCTCGTCGGTGTGCAGGCGAGGGTTCTTGCCGCCCAGATAGTTGGTCTTGAGCGTCTGGATGGGCTCGATGGCGGCAGCGCTGACCAGGTCGGTCTCCTGCGGGATGCCGGCCAGTGCCTTGAGGGCATTGATCAGGGCGCTGGCCGTCGCGCCCAGCAGGGGGCCGGTCTTGCCGGTGATCACAGTGCCGTCGCTCAGCTCAATGGCAGTTGCAGGTGCGCCGCCGGTGGCCTCGCTGCGGGCATGAGCCTGCTGTTCCACAGCACGGCTGCCCACATTCAGGCCCGCCTGATTCATCAGCAGTTCCAGCTTGTAGCGCTCGCTCTCATGCACAGTGCCGGTGATCTTCTGCTGGCACAGGCACTTGAAGTAGCGGCGCACGATCTCCTTGCGGGAGGCCTCACGGCAGACCTCATCGTCCACGATGCAGTTGCCTGCCATGTTCACGCCCATGTCCGTGGGGCTCTTGTAGGGGCTCTTCCCGGCGATCAGCTCAAACATGGCGTTCACCACCGGGAAGATCTCGATGTCTCGGTTGTAGTTGACGGTGGTGACCCCATAGGCTTCCAGGTGGAAGGGGTCTATCATGTTCACGTCGTTCAGGTCGGCGGTGGCGGCCTCGTAGGCCAGGTTCACCGGGTGCTTCAGGGGAATGTTCCAGATGGGGAAGGTCTCGAACTTGGCGTAACCGGCCTTCACGCCCCGCTTGTACTCGTGGTACAGCTGGGACAGGCAGGTGGCCATCTTACCGCTGCCGGGGCCAGGGGCCGTGATGACCACCAGCGGGCGCTCGGTCTCAATGTAGTCGTTGCGGCCATAGCCCTCATCACTCACGATGTGGGCCACGTCGTTGGGGTAACCGGCGATCTTATAGTGGCGGAAGGTGCGGATGCCCAGATCGTTGAGGCGCTTTTCAAAGGCCTCCACCTCCGGGGCGGCGGTGTACTTGGTCACACACACGCTGCCCACATACAGGCCCACACCCTGGAAGGCGTCGATCAGGCGCAGCACATCCAGATCGTAGGTGATGCCGTAATCGCCGCGGATCTTGCTGCTCACAATGTCCTCAGCGCTGATGACGATGACGATCTCCGCCTGATCCTTCAGCTGCAGCAGCATCTGCAGCTTGCTGTCCGGCTGGAAGCCCGGCAGCACGCGGGAGGCATGATAGTCGTCGAACAGCTTGCCGCCGAACTCCAGATACAGCTTGTTGTCAAACTTCTGGATGCGCTCGCGGATATGCTCGGACTGCATCGCAAGATATTTGTCGTTGTCAAATCCAATTTTCATTGTTCGTTTCCTTTTCCTCATCGCTGGGCCGGCACACCGCACCGGCATTTTTCCATAACAGGCATAGTATACCACACTCAAAAAGCAGGTGCAATGCAAAACACACAGCAGAGCAGTTTTTCCGGCAAATGCAGTGGTTTGGCAGGCTGTGTGCCGCAGATTTTTGTGAAAATGGTTCTTGCCCGGTTTTATACGGCGGGTGTATAATAGAACTGTTCGGCAACCAGTCACCCGCCAGAGAGAGGAAGTTTTGCATGAATCCTGCCGAAAATTATACATATCGTTATCTGGAGACCGATGATCTGGACCAGTACAACGCCCTTTTGCGCTATACCTTTCAGGTCACGGAAGATGAGCTCACTGCCACCGGATGGAAGGACGACGAGATCAAGCAGTCCAAGTTCCCCGTGCTGGAGCGCGCGGACGTGCTGGGCTGCTTTGACGGAGAAAACCTTGTCTCCCAGTTCGCGGTCTACCCGCTGAAGATGAACATCTATGACGCCGTTTACCATGTGGGCTTTGTGACCAGTGTGTGCACCTACCCGGAGTACACCGGCAACGGCATCATGAAGCGGCTCATGATCCAGGGCCTGACCCAGATGCACAAGGAGGGCAAGAGCTTTGCCCTGCTCTACCCCTACTCCATCCCGCTGTACCACCACCTGGGGTGGGAGATCATCTCCAACAAGATCTCCTACAACATCAAGGACCGGCAGATCCCCACCAAGGTGTCGGCCCCCGGTTATGTGCGGCGCGTCGCCTGGGACAACACCGAGTTCCACGAGCTGCACTCCCATTTTGCCTCCATCACCCACGGGTGCCTGTTCCGCAACGCACTGGCCTGGGAGGAGTACTGGCGCTGGGACGAGGATGACACCAATGTCGCCGTCTATTATAATGTAAAGGACAAGCCCTGCGGCTACATGGTGTACCTGATCAAGAACGATATCATGCACATCAAGGAAATGATCTACCTGAACCGCGAGGCACAGAAGGGCCTGTGGGAGTACATCCACGCCCACGACTCCATGATCGACGAAGTGCACGGCAACACCTACTTCAGCGAACCCATCGCCTTTGAGATAGACGACGGCGACATCAAGGAGACCATCCGCCCCTATGCCATGGGCCGCATCGTGGATGTGGCCAGCTTCCTGGAAGATTACCCCTGTGACCCGGACGGCGGCGAGCTGTGCATTGATCTGGAGATCGAGGACGACCTGCTGCCCTGGAACGACCACACCTTCCGCATCCGGTTTGCGGACGGCGGCTGCACCCTGACCGATGCCCCCGCCGAATACCACCTGAAGATGGGCATCGGCACCCTTTCCACCCTGCTGCTGGGCTACAAGACCGCCGAACGTCTGTTCGAGCTGGAGCGCATCGAGGGCCGGGAGGATGCCGTGGAGCGGCTGGATGATGTGCTGTTTCACAAGATCCCTTATATTTCGGACTATATCTGATGCGGTTTCCGGAGGGCGGGGTGTTTTCCCCGCTCTTCTTTTTTGCTCTTGTGCGCCGAGCACGCGCATGTTAGAATAAGACGATATTATTTTTTCAAGGAGGCCGGGCAATGAAGGGCAGAGAGGCTTATCCCGACGAAGAACTGCGCCGCCGCATCATGGACTTTATCATGGCGGCCGGGCAGACCCTGTTGGAGAACGGTGCGGAAGTGTTCCGGGTGGAGCAGACCATGGAGATCATGGCACGCTCCTTCCACCTGCGGGAGTTCCATGTTTATGTACTGACCAACGGCATTTTTGCCAGCGCCGGCACCGCAGAGATCAGCGAAGTGCGCAACGTGCCGGTGCGCACCACCCATCTGGGCCGGGTGGCGGCGGTGAACGCCCTTTCCCGCGAGATCGCCGAGACCAATATGTCGCTGGGGGAGGCCGAGTACCGTCTGGCGGCCGCCCAGCGCATCCCCTTCCCCAAGGACTGGGTGCAGCTGGTCAGCGGCATGGGCGGCGCGTTCAGCTTTGCCATGATCTTTGGCGGTGATCTGCGCAGCGCCATCGCTGCCGCCGTGGCCGGTCTGGCGGCCAGCGGCTACCTGCTGCTGTGCGGGCGGTACAGCCTGCCCGGCGGCTTCCAGAAGATCACCACCGCGTCCCTCATCACACTGGTGTGCATCCTGCTGTGTCAGGCGCTGCATACCTCGGCCAGCCATGCCATCATCGGTGCGCTGATGATCCTGACCCCCGGCATCGCCTTCACCATGGGCATCCGCGACTTCGTGCACGGCGACTACCTGTCCGGCACCATCCGCATGATCGACGCGCTGCTCATCGCCGCCAGCATCGCCATCGGCACCGGCCTTGTGCTGCGCCTGTATTCTCTGCTCACGGGGGTGGTGGTCGCATGATTTCTCTCACCAATTCCCAGATCGGGGAGCTGATGGGCCAGTTCCTGCTGGCCGGCACCGGCACCCTGAGCTTTGCCATCCTGTTCGCCTGCCCCCGCCGGAGCCTGCCCACCTGTGCGCTGGTGGGTGCCGTGGGCTGGTTCGTGTATGAGCTGTGCGTCATGCTGGGGCTGGACACCGCTGCGGCCAGCCTGCTGGCGGTGATTCCCCTCACCATCCTCACCCGCGTGTTCGCCATCCTGCAAAAGACCCCTGTGACCGTGTTCCTGCTCTCCGGCATCTTCCCGCTGGTGCCGGGTGCAGGCATCTACTACACGGCCTACTATTTCATTCAGGGCGACAACGCACTGGCGTTGTCCAACGGCATCAGCACCTTCAAGGTCGCGGTGGCACTGGCCGTGGGCATCTCGCTGGTGCTCAGCATCCCGCTGCCGCCGCGCCATCGCTCCGGCTGACGGAAGGCCCAATTCCCTACCAAAAAACTTCGTTGTAGGTGTTGACAAATCCGCCGGAGTGGTTTATTATAAATGCAATATCACAAAAATGGCTGTGAAGAGAAGAGTAGGCCTTCGCATTGATCCTTACCAGAAAGCCCGGGCGATGGAAAAGGGCAGGAAACAGGAAGCTGAAAATGGTCTCGGAGCCGTGTGGGCGAGGCGCAGGAGTGCTAAGTCTGCAACGGGATGCGCCCGTTACAGCGTCCGGCTGTAAGCAGCAGAAGCTGCCGCAGCATCGAGGCTTTGTCCGTGAGGGCAGAGTAAACCAAGGTGGTACCACGGAAGATGTTATGCCTCCGTCCTTGCTGAGCGTTCGGCTCGTGTAAGGACGGAGGCTTTTTTCGTTCTCCGTACAAGGCGTGCGTGGACTGTGCCGCGCCGCCGCTCAACAATTTTTTACAAAGATAGAGAGGGATTTTACCATGATTACTCGTCGCGATTTTCTGAAAGTTACCGGTGTGGCCGCTGCTGCCGCTGCCCTGACCGCCTGCGGTGGTTCTTCTTCCACTGCATCCTCCACCGCTTCCAGCGCCGCTGCTTCTTCTGAGGCTGCTTCCGCTGTGGCCAAGCTGGACAAGGTCAAGGTAGCCGTGCCCAACGACACCACCAACGAGGCCCGTGCCCTGACCCTGCTGGAGAAGAACGGCTTCTTCAAGCTGAAGGCTGACGCAGGCCTGACCGCCACCGCAAAGGACATCGAGGAGAACCCCCTGAACGTTACCGTCGATGAGGTCGAGGCTGCTCAGGTGCCCAACGTCCTGCAGGACGAGGACTACGCCGTCATCAACTCCAACTACGCCATCCCTGCCGGTCTGGACCCCACGACCGATGCACTGGCCATCGAGGACGGCTCTTCCGCTTACGTCAACGTTCTGGTCTGCAAGGACGGCAACCAGGAGGAGCCCAAGATCAAGGCTCTGGCCGCTGCCCTGCAGAGCCAGCAGGTCAAGGACTTCATGGATGAGAACTATAAGGGTGCCGTGGTGTCCGCTGTGGAGAACCCCACCGACGGCTATGACGCTTCCGTTGACTACGACGCTCTGAACGGCGAGACCGTGAGCTGCGCCGCTACCCCGGCTCCCCACTGCGAGGTGCTGGAGGTCTGCAAGGAGATCCTGGCCGCCAAGGGCATCACGCTGGACATCCAGGAGTACGATGACTACATCATCCCCAACAACGTGATCGAGGACGGCACCGTTGACACCAACTACTTCCAGCATCAGCCGTATCTGGATGACTTCAATACAGAGCACGGCACTCACCTGGTGACGGTTGCCGGCATCCATGTGGAGCCCATGGGCATCTACGGCGGCAAGCAGGACAGCCTGGCACCCATCGAAGGCTAAAAGGAGCAATTTTCTGTGATCGAGATCAAACACCTTTCCAAGACCTTCCAGATGAAGGACGGCGCGGTGAACGCGCTGAAAGACATCAACCTGACCATTCCGGATGGTTCCATCTATGGCATCATCGGCATGTCCGGTGCGGGCAAATCCACGCTGGTGCGCTGCATCAACCTGTTGGAGCGCCCCACCGAGGGCAGCGTGGTGATCGACGGCACCGCCATGGAGACCCTGTCTCCGGCGGCCCTGCGTGAGCGCCGCCGCGAGATCACCATGATCTTCCAGCAGTTCAACCTGCTCATGCAGCGCAGCTGCCTGAAGAACATCTGTTTCCCCATGGAGCTGGCCGGTGTGAAAAAGGCCGACGCCGAAAAGCGCGCCAAAGAGCTGCTGGAGATGGTGGGCCTGCCCGACAAGGCAAACGCCTACCCCGCCCAGCTGTCCGGCGGCCAGAAGCAGCGCATTGCCATTGCCCGCGCCCTGGCCACCAACCCCAAGGTGCTGCTGTGCGACGAGGCCACCAGTGCGCTGGACCCCAACACCACTCATTCCATCCTGACCCTGATCAAGGACATCAACCAGAAGCTGGACATCACCGTGGTGGTCATCACCCACCAGATGAGCGTGGTGGAAGAGATCTGCGACAGCGTGGCCATCCTGGACGGCGGTGTGGTCATGGAAGAGGGCTCGGTGCAGGAAATTTTCGCCAACCCCAAGACGGCTGCGGCAAAGCGTCTGGTCGCCCCCAACGGCGGCAACGCAGCCCGCGACCTTTCCAGCTTTGCGCCGGATGACCATGTGGTGCGTGTCACCTTCAACGGTTCGTCCACCGCAAAGCCTCTGGTGGCAAGCCTTGCCGCCGAAAAGGGCATTCTGGTGTCGGTGCTCAGCGCCGATACCCGTGATCTGAGCGGCCAGTGCTACGGCTCCATGCTGCTCAAGCTGCCTGCCGATGTGGAGCAGGCCAAGCAGGCGGCTGCCTATATGCGCAGCCAGCCCGGCGTGACCGTGGAGGAGGTGACCGGCGAATGAGTATTGCAGATTATGGCTTTGCCATTTGGGAAACGTTCTATGTGACGGTTCTTTCCACCGCGTTTGCGCTGGTGCTGGGCCTGCCGCTGGGCGTGCTGCTGGTGGCCGGTGACAAGGACGGCGTGCTGCCCCTGCCCGGCTGGCTGATGCACATCCTCAACATCGTCATCAACATTCTGCGCAGTGTGCCCTTCCTGATTTTGATGATCTGTGTATTCCCGCTCACCCGTGTCATCGTAGGCACCACGGTGGGCACCAAAGCTACCATCGTTCCGCTGGTGGTGGCCGCCTTCCCGTTCGTGGCACGTCTGGTAGAGACCAGCCTGCGCGAGCTGGACGAAGGTGTGGTGGAAGCTGCCCAGAGCATGGGTGCCACCCCGTTCCAGATCATTACCAAGGTGATGATCCCGGAGTGCCTGCCCGGCCTGATCTCCAGCATGACCACGGCCCTGACCACCATTCTGGGCTACTCGGCCATGTCCGGCGTCATTGGCGGCGGCGGCCTGGGCAAGATTGCCCTGTCCTACGGCTATTACCGCTACCAGACCGACATCATGATCGTGTGTGTCATCCTGCTGGTGCTCATGGTGCAGGTGTTCCAGAGCGCGGGCACCTTCTGGGCGACCCGGAGCGACAAGCGCCTGCGGAAGTAAACCGAACCCTCTCAGTCGCCTGCGGCGACAGCTCTCCCGAAGGGCGAGCTTGTTGCAGCAGGTAAGAAAAAGCAATCCTTCTCAATAAAAAAGAGTGCTTATAAAAAAGCCAAAAAGCTCCCCCTTCGGGGGGAAGCTGGCACGGCGTAAGCTGTGACTGAGAGGGTTGCATACTGCCAGACGATCCCGGCAGGGAAAAATTTAACGTTTCAATTCCCCGCCGGAGGCTGTATGCTCCCTGCGGGGAATTGTGCTATATGGACAAACCCAGCAAAGGAGTATGTAGTATGAATCGTGATACCATCTGCGTGCAGGGCGGCTATACGCCCGGAAACGGCGAACCCCGCCAGATCCCCATCATCCAGTCCACCACCTTCAAGTACGCCACCAGCGAGGACATGGGCAAGCTGTTTGACCTGGAGGCCGACGGCTATTTCTACTCTCGTTTGCAGAACCCCACCTGTGACCTGGTGGCCAAAAAGATCTGCGAGCTGGAAGGCGGCACCGCTGCCATGCTGACTTCCAGCGGGCAGGCTGCCAACTTCTTCGCCCTGTTCAACCTTTGCCAGGCCGGTGACCACATCGTGGCATCCAGCACCATCTACGGCGGCACCTTCAACCTCATCTCGGTCACCATGAAAAAGATGGGCATCGAGGCCACCTTCGTGGACCCGCTGTGCACCGAGGAAGAGCTGAACGCCGCGTTCCGCCCCAACACCAAGGTCGTGTTCGGCGAGACCATTGCCAACCCCGCCCTGACCGTGCTGGACATTGAAAAGTTTGCGCAGGCAGCCCACGCCCACGGCGTGCCGCTCATCGTGGACAACACCTTCCCCACCCCGGTCAACTGCCGCCCCTTCGAGTGGGGTGCCGACATCGTGACCCACTCCACCACCAAGTACATGGACGGCCATGGCGCCGTACTGGGCGGTGCCATCGTGGACAGCGGCAAGTTCGACTGGATGGCCCACGCCGACAAGTTCCCCGGCCTGTGCACCCCGGATGACAGCTACCACGGCATCACCTACGCCGAGCGTTTTGGCAAGGAGGGTGCCTTCATCACCAAGGCAACGGCCCAGCTGATGCGCGACTTTGGTTCCATGCAGTCCCCCATGAACGCCTACATGCTGAACCTGGGTCTGGAGAGCCTGCATGTGCGCATGCAGCGCCACTGCGAGAACGGCATGGCCGTGGCAAAGTTCCTGGAAGCTCACCCGAAGGTGGCTTACGTCAACTACTGCGGTCTGGAATCCAGCCCCTACCATGCACTGGCCGAAAAGTACCTGCCGAACGGCAGCTGCGGCGTGGTCAGCTTTGGCCTGGCCGGCGGCCGCGAAGCAGCCAGCACCTTTATGAAGGAACTGAAGCTGGCCGCCATCGAGACCCATGTGGCCGATGCCCGCACCTGCTGCCTGAACCCCGCTTCCAGCACCCACCGTCAGATGAACGATGAGCAGCTGAAGGCCGCCGGTGTGCCCGCTGAGCTGGTGCGCATGAGCTGCGGCCTGGAAAGCAGCGAGGACCTCATTGCCGACATCGCACAGGCACTGGATAAGATCTGATCCCGTCCGGTCAGCTGCATGGTCGGGTCCCCGCCACGACCTCTCCCGTGAAAAAGGCAGGAACGGAAAGCCCGCAGGCTTTCCGTTCCTGCAATAAAAATAAATATTCCGCTGAAACAGCCAGAGCGCCAGCGGAGGCTATTCTAAATCGTTAGGAGTACGAACTATGCCGCTGATCATCCCCAAGACCCTGCCCGCCTACGATGCCCTTTATGAAGAAAACGTCTTTGTCATGCACCGGGAGCGGGCACTGGCACAGCACATCCGCCCGCTGGAGATCCTGATCCTGAACCTGATGCCCACCAAGATCGCCACCGAGACCCAGATCGCCCGTCTGCTGGCCAACACCCCCCTGCAGGTGCATATGACCCTGCTGCAGACGGCCAGCCACGCCGCCACCCATGTGTCGGCCGCCCATCTGGATGCATTCTACAAGACCTTTGACGAGGTGAAGAACAACCGCTACGACGGCATGATCATCACCGGTGCCCCGGTGGAGACCATGGACTTTGAGCAGGTGGACTACTGGCCGGAACTGTGCGAGATCATGGATTTCAGCGAGACGAACGTCTACTCCACCCTGCACGTCTGCTGGGGTGCCCAGGCGGGCCTGTACTACCACTACGGTGTGCACAAGGAGCTGCTGCCGGAAAAGATGTTCGGCGTGTTCGAGCACCGGGTCACCCGCCCGGCGAACCCTCTGGTGCGCGGCTTTGACGAGGTGTTCTATGCGCCCCACAGCCGCCACACCGGCATCCGCCGGGCCGATGTGAATGCCTGCGACGCGCTGCGCATCCTGGCCGAGAGCGATGTGGCCGGGCCCTTCCTCATGAGCACCGAGAACGGACGGCAAATCTTTGTCACCGGCCACCCGGAGTACGACAAGTACACGCTGGATGCCGAGTACAAGCGGGACGTGGCCAAGGGCCTGCCCATCCATGTGCCCGTCAACTACTATCCGGACGATGACCCGGAGCAGCCTCCGCTGTTCCGCTGGCGCGCCCATGCTCACCTGCTGTATGAGAACTGGCTGAACTACTACGTCTACCAGAACACGCCTTACGATCTGGGCGAGATCCAGCGCGTGAAGCACGGCAAATAAGATTTCATCCATGCAAAGCGGCTGCTCCGGTTTTCCACACCGGGCAGCCGTTTTTGTGTAAAGAGATCCACTGAAACGACACAAGGCCCCCGGGAACCCGGGGGCCTTGTGCTGTATGAAGAAGTCTCCAATGGAGGGAGTAAATGGCGGATCAGGCGTCGGTGCGGTCCTTCTTGAGCAGGCTCAGGATCACAGCACCCACCACGCTGCCCACGGCCAGCGCCACGCAGTACAGAGCGGCGTGGTCCACCACGGGGAACACGAAGATGCCGCCGTGGGGTGCCCGCAGGCCGCAGCCAAAGACCATGGACAGGGAACCGGCCAGGGCCGAACCGATGATGCAGCTGGGCAGAACGCGCAGCGGGTCGGCTGCTGCATAGGGGATGGCACCCTCGGTGACGAAGCACAGGCCCATGATGTAGTTCACGATGCCGTTGCGGCGTTCGTCGGGGGTCCACTTCTTGGGGCAGAAGGTGGTGGACAGGGCGATGGCAATGGGAGGCACCATGCCGCCCACCATGACGGCGGCCATGACCTCATAGTTGCCGGAAGCAAGGGCTGCGGTGCCGAACACATACGCTGCCTTGTTGAAGGGGCCGCCCATGTCGATGCTCATCATACCGGCCACGATGGCACCCAGCAGCACCTTGGAGGTGCCGCCCATGGCGTTCAGCCAGTTGGTCATGGCGGTGTTGATCATGCCCATGACCGGGTTGATGCCGCACATCACGGCACCAATGATCAGCATGCCGCCCAGCGGGTAGATCAGCATGGGGCGAAGGCCGTTCAGGCTGGCAGGGAGCTTTTCGGTGATCTTTTTCAGGAACTGGACGATGTAGCCCGCCAGGAAACCGGCCAGCATGGCAGCCAGGAAACCGCCGGAGATGCCGGTGGTCTCACCATTGGCGATACCCGCAAAGTTGGTGCCGTTCATGGCCAGCACACCGCCGGCAAAGCCCACCGCCAAGCCCGGACGGTCGGCGATGGACATGGCGATGAAGCCTGCCAGAATGGGCAGCATGTAGCCGAAGGCCGCGCTGCCCACCGTCTTGAAGAAGGCGGCAATGGGGGTGTTCATGCCAAAGTTAGCGGGGTCAATGCTGTAATCGTCCAGCAGGAAGGCCAGCGCGATCATAATGCCGCCGCCCACCACAAAGGGCAGCATGTGGGAAACGCCGTTCATCAGGTTTTTGTACAGGCTGCGGCCAAAGCTGTCCTTGGTGTCGGCGCTCTCGGTGGCCTCGGCACCGCCCTCGGCGTGGTACACGGGCACCTCGCCGTGGGCGATCTTCTTGATGAGCTCTTCCGGCTTATGGATGCCATCATCCACGCGGGTGAACAGCACCGGCTTGCCGTCGAAGCGGGCGGTATCCACCTTTTTTTCCGCTGCCACGATGATGCCGTCGCAGGCGGCGATCTCGGCACGGGTCAGGATATTCTTTGCGCCGTCCGAGCCGTTGGTCTCCACCTTGGTGGGCAGACCCAGCTTGTCACCGGCCTTGGTCAGGGCCTCGGCAGCCATGTAGGTGTGGGCGATGCCGTTGACGCAGGCGGTCACGGCCAGAATGCGGTAGCCGTCCTGCGGGATGACCTGCTGGGTAAAGCTCTCGGCACCAAACTGGGCTTCCTCCTGCGCGTCGATGCAGTCCAAAAACTCTGCCGGGGTCTTTGCGGCTTTCAGCTTTGCCACAAAATCCTCGTTCATCAACATCTGCATCATGCGGGCCAGCATATCTACATGCAGGCTGCCGTTTTCCGGTGCTGCAATGGCAAACAGCAGGTCGGTGGTGCCGTCATCCTCGGCGTTGTACTGCACCGGCTTTGCCAGACGCAAAGCGGCCAGGCTGGGCCGGGTGACCACAGCCGTCTTGGCGTGGGGCACGGTGATGCCGTTGTCCACATAGGTAGAACCCTCGGCCTCGCGGGCGTAGAGGGCCTTTTTGTAGGCATCCTTGTCGGTGATGTTGCCGTGGGTGGCCTGCAGCTCCACCAGACGGCTCAGGATCTCCTCCTGTGTTTGCAGCGCCTCGTCCAGCGCAATGGACTGTGCGGTAAATAACTCGGTGATACGCATAAGCTTTCCTTCCTTGTTCCTTTTATCCCATCAAAGCTGCGCCAGCAGCTCGTCGATCTTCTCCTTTGTGGCAAGCCCAAGGCTGAACGCCGTGGCGCTGCCGCAGGCGGTGCCCAGACGCAGCGCCTGCGCGTAGCTGCCACTTTGCAGATACCCAGCCACAAAACCGGCCACCATGCTGTCACCGGCCCCCACGCTGTTCACCACCCTGCCCTTGGGGCAGCCGATGCGGTGCACCTGCCCCTGCTCGTCCAGCAGCAGGGCACCGTCCCCGGCCATGCTCACCAACACATTGCGGGCACCCTTTTCCTGCAGGGTGCGGGCCGCTGCCGCGATCTCTTCATCCGTGTGCAGCTCCCTGCCCACGATCTCGCCCAGCTCGTGGTTGTTGGGCTTGATGAGGAAGGGGTGGTAGGGCAGCACGTTCACCAGCAGGGCGCGGGTGGCGTCCACCACGCAACGCACGCCCCGGCCGTCCAGCCGGGCCAGCAGCCGCTCGTACACGTCCTGCGGCAGGCTGGCGGGGATGCTGCCGGCTAAAATCAGCACGTCATTTTCGGTCAGACCGTCCAGCTTTTCTTCCAGCTGGTGCAGGGCCTCGTCCGGGATGTCCGGTCCAGCTCCGTTCAGCTCGGTCTCCTGCCCCGCCTTGATTTTGACATTGATGCGGGTCATGCCGTTTTCCAGATGCACAAAGTCGGTGTGCAGGCCCTGCGCGGCCAGACCGCGCTCCAGCCAGGCACCGGTCTCCCCGGCCACAAAGCCCAGCGCCACGCTGGGGCAGCCCAGCTGGGCCAGCACACCAGACACGTTGATGCCTTTGCCGCCCAGCACGCAGTCCTCGCCGCAGGCACGGTTCACCTGCCCGACTTCCAGCGGGGCGTCCAGCCGCACCACATAGTCGATGGCCGGGTTGAATGTGACAGTGTAGATCATAGTTCCGTCTCCTTTACCAGCGTGTATTGTTTGTATTTGGGGTTGGGGCAGCGGTTGGTTAGGATGGCACCGCTGTGCAGGTCCGCGATCACCGCCGGGCAGATGCGCGCAAACTTTGCGTCATCCACCAGAAACCAGCTCTCCCGTGCGCGGTGCACCACCGTGGCTTTCACGGCGGCTTCCTCCGGGTCCGGGGTGGTGAAGCCTGCTTCCAGCGCCACACCGTTGGCCCCCATGAACGCCTTGGTGAAGTTGTACTGCTGCAGGCTGCTCACGGCTGCCGCGCCCACGATGGCCTCGGTCTGGGGCCGCAGCAGCCCGCCGGGCAGGAACACCCGGCAGCCCTTCTGGGCCAGCGTGCGGGCATGGGCCACGCCGTTGGTCACATAGTTTGCCTGCAGGGCCTCGCCCTCCAGCGCCCGCACCAGTTCCAGCGTGGTGGAGCCTGCGTCGATGAACACAAAGTCCTCGGCGTGGATGAGGGCAGCGGCAGCCGCCGCAATGGCCCGCTTCTGGGGCACGGCCAGCGTCTCCTTGGCCTGCATGGTGGGTTCCTCGGCCTGGAAGCGGTTGTCCGGCAGGGTGGCACCGCCGTGCACCTTGTTCAGCTTGCCCAGCCGGTCCAGCTCCGTCAGGTCACGCCGGATGGTGGACTCGCTGGTGCCCAGCGCCTCGCACAGCTCCTGCACGGTGGCCGTGCGCTGTTTATTCAGCAGATCTAGGATCTGCCCGAACCGTTCTTCTGCCAACATGGGCTGTTTTCTCCTTTGCGCCCCGTCTCTGACGGTTTTCAGCGTTCTTTGACGGGTTTTGGTGGTTTGCATCTTTATTATAGCAAGAATTCCGTCAAAATCAATCGTTTTCAGTCAATTCCACGCACAAAAAATCCCTTCAATTTTTGTGCACATCTGCCAAAGCACAAAAAAGAGCCGCTGTGCGTACCAATGCACAGCGGCTCCGGAGAGATGGTTTGCTCGGAATTATTCAGCCGTCCAGTAGAAATCGTCACCGGGCAGTGCACCGCCCACGGCGGAGGGGTCGGCGTCAAACAGCACCTGCAGGTAAGCAGAAGCATCTGCCTTCAGCTCGTCGCCGGTCAGGCAGACGATGTTGCAGTTGGGCAGGGCCTTTTTGGCAATGGCAGCCTTGGCCACCACGCCCTGCTCTTCGCACAGGGCAGCGGTGCCGTCCAGGTCGGTGTTGGCGGCTTCCACACTCCTGGCGTAGTCGGTCAGGAAGGCGGCCACCACATCCGGGTGCTCCTCGGCGTACTCTTTGCGCACCACAGTCACACCGGTGATGAGCTGGGTATCAGCCACCTTGTTCCACTCCTCGGTCAGGTTCAGGGCCACCCGCAGAGTCTCGTCCTGCAGACCGGCGGCAGTGACATAGGGCTGGGGCAGCACGGCAATGGCATCCTCGGTGGTGGCCATCTGGGCGGTCACCTCGGTGGCCTCGCTATAATACTCGATGGTCACGTCCTTGTCGGGGTCGATGCCGTTGGCGTTGAGCAGGTAGCGCAGCACATACTCCGGGGTGGTGCCCTTGCCGGTGGACAGGATGGTGCGGCCCTTCAGGTCAGCCATGGACTGCACCGTGTCGCCCTGTTCCACCACATACAGCACGCCCAGGGTATTCACAGCCACGGCCTGGATGCCGCCGTTGGTTTTCTGGTACAGGGTCGCGGCCAGGTTTGCCGGGATGGCGGCCATGTCCAGCTCGCCCTTCATCAGCAGAGGCACGATCTCATCGGCGGCACCGTAGAGCTGCAGGTCGTAGTCCATGGCGGCGGTGCCGTCGGCTTCCATGCTGAGCAGGTTGACCAGACCCATGGTGGTGGGGCCCTTCAGGCCCGCGATGCGCAGGGCGTCGGTGGTGGAAAGCTCCTGTGCAGCTTCGCTGGAAGCAGCCTCGGAGGAAGCGGCCTCACTGGAGGCTGCAGAGCCGGAAACGGCAGAGCTTGCGCTGCCGCCGCAGGCTGCCAGGCACAGCGCAAGGCTGAACGCCAGCAGCAGCGATACAAATTTCTTCATGATGTCCTCTTTCTTCCCGCAGGGGTGCCGTTCCCCGCATGGGAACCGGTGCAGACCCTGCAATGCAAAATTTTACAAGGCAAATTTGCAAAAATATTTGCTTTGCGCGTCCTAGTTTACTATAATAGGGAGGAAAATACCGTTGCGCATGCAACGGAATTGCAGGAGGACTGTGGGGGCCGCTGCGGTTCCCACGGAGTTGCGATGAAAAACGATCTGCCGCTGTTACAATCCACCACCCTGTTTTCCGGTCTTTCCGCCGAGGAGCTGCAAGCACTGCTGACCCGGCTGGGAGCCGTGGAGCGCAGCTTTGGCCGGGGCGAAGTGCTCGTACTGGCCGGTGCGCCCAGCCGCCGGGTGGGCGTGGTGCTGTCCGGAGAACTGGAAGCCTACCGCCCCGGCCCGGAGGGTGCCCGTGTGCCCATTACCCGGGTGGAACCGGGCGGAGTATTCGGCGATGTGCTGGGCGGGTCCAGTCTGGCCAGCCCGGTCACGGTGCTGGCGGCCACCGCCTGCGAGGTGCTGCTGGTGCCCTACGAGCAGCTGCTGCTCTCGGACGGCAGCCCCGCCCATCAGCGGGTGCTGCAAAATCTGGTGCGCACCATCAGCGACAAATACTTCCTGCTCTCCCGCCGGGTGGACCTGCTGGTGCTGAAGAGCCTGCGCGCCAAGGTGTGCGCTTACCTGCTGAACGAGAGCGAGCGGGCCGGGAGCCTGACTTTCAGCATCCCGTTCTCCCGCGTGCAGCTGGCCGACTACCTCAACTGCGACCGCAGTGCCCTGAGCCGGGAGCTGAGCCTGATGCAGAAGGACGGCCTGCTGGATACCTTTAAAAGCAGCTTCAAACTGCTGGACCCGGACGCTTTGAAGCAGATGGTGCAATAAAGGATAAAAAGGAGTTTTTACCATGTCCAAACCGATTCTCTGGATCGTGATCCCCTGTTATAACGAGGAAGCAGTGCTGCCCATCACGGCCCCGCTGTTCCTGCAAAAGATCAACGACCTTGCCGCCCGCGGCCTTGTGAGCGACAGGAGCCGGGTGCTGTTCGTCAACGACGGCTCCAAGGATAAGACCTGGGAGCTCATTCAGGGCTTTGCAAAGCAGGACGAGCACTTCATCGGCATTGCGCAGAGCCGCAACCGCGGCCACCAGAATGCCGTACTGGCAGGCCTGATGGAGGCGCTGCACAGCGGCAGCTGCGATATCACCATTTCCATCGACTGCGACGGGCAGGATGACATCAACGCCATGGATGAGATGGTGCAGAAGTATCTGGACGGTGCCGAGGTGGTGTACGGCGTGCGCAGCCGCCGCGACACCGACACCTTCTTCAAGCGGTTCACCGCCGAGGGCTTCTACCATGTGATGAACGCTCTGGGCGCCGACATCGTGTTCAATCACGCCGACTACCGCCTGATCAGCACCCGTGTGCTGGAGAGCTTTGCCGACTACCACGAGGTGAACATCTTCCTGCGGGGTATGGTGCCGCTGGTGGGCTTCCCCCACGATGTGGTCACCTACGAGCGCCACGAGCGTCTGGCCGGCGAGAGCCACTATCCCCTGAGCAAGATGCTGGCACTGGCCTTTGACGGCATCACCAGCCTGTCCAACAAGCCCATCCGCATCATCACCGGAGCCGGCATCGTGGTGAGCCTGATCGGCTTCATCGGGGTCATCTGGGCCATCGTGCAGGCCATTCTGGGCTCGTCGGTGGCAGGCTGGGCCTCTATCGTCTGCATCGTCTGCTTCATGGGCGGCGTGCAGCTGGTATGCCTGGGCGTCATCGGCGAATACATCGGCAAGATCTACATGGAGACCAAGGCCCGCCCGCGCTACATCATCTCGGAGCGCACCTGGGCCCCCTACGAAAGGAAGTATCACGGATGAGCAAACAGAGCTGGCGGGGCAGTACCCTGCTGAACCCGGAACCGCCGGTGCTGGTGTCCTGCGGCGGGCTGGACCACCCCAACCTCATCACCATCGGCTGGACGGGCACCATCTGCACCCAGCCCAGCATGGTGAGCATCAGCGTGCGGCCGGAACGGTTCAGCCACCACCTCATTCAGGAGAGCGGGCAGTTTGCCATCAACCTGCCCACCGAAGCACTGGTGCGGTCGGTGGATTGGTGCGGCGTGAAGAGCGGCCGCGATGTGGACAAGTTTGCCGCCTGCGGCCTGCATGCCGAGCCGGGCAGCGTGCTCACCGACTGCCCTGTGTTGGCGGAAAGCCCGGTGAACCTGGAATGCAAAGTGACCCAGAGGATCCCGCTGGGCAGCCACGACCTGTTCCTTGCCGAAGTGGTGGCCTGCGATGTGGACGAGAGCCTGCTGGATGAGACCGGCAAGCTGTGTCTGGACAAGGCAAAGCTCATCGTGTACAGCCACGGCGAGTATCTGGCCCTGGGCAGAAAGCTGGGCACCTTTGGTTACACCGTGCGCAAAAAGAAACCGGCAAGAAAAAAGAAATAACCGCAGAAAAGGCGGGCCGCAGTTTGCACTGCAGCCCGCCTTTTTACGGTTCAGTCGTTCTTATGAAAAAGATCACGCATCCGAACGGGAGTAGGCGTTCTTCATCTGATTGCTCAGTTCAAACAGCACCTTGTCCAGCGTGTCGGAGGCCTTTTCCTGGATCATGGCGGCCAGGGCAAGGTTGGCTTCCTCCCGCAGGGCGGCACGGGCTGCAGGCTCTGCCGCTGCCAGCTTCGCGTCGTACTGGTTCACCAGTGCATGGGCCGCGCTGAGCACAGCTTCCTCATAGCGCTCAATGTGGAACAGCGACTTTGCATAGGAGGCATCGGCCATGGCGGCGATCATGCGGCTGACCCAGTAGAAGTTGTCGGTGGACACTTCGCCGGTGGTGTTGGCCAGATAAGCCGGGGTGGTGTCCACGTTGGCGTAGAAGGGCACCATGGTGTTGAAGGCGTTGGATGCATAGGCGATCCATTCCAGAGCGCAGTTCTCGGCGTCCACGTCCGGGCGCAGCTGGATCAGGGCCATGAAGTCGTTGCGGTTGATGCCGATGGAACGGTATGCGCCCTTGCTGGCCTTGTCGCCGTAGCTGCGGTAGGGGTCATACGGGGTGCCCTGGTAATGGCTAGACAGCACATACTTCACGTCCTCCGGGGTCACCTTCTTTTCCGGCACCATGCACCAGGGCAGATCGTCGGACATGGGGGTATAATCGGCATCCGGACCGTCCCACACCCAGGTGGTGGGGTTCAGGGTACGCAGCATGTACCAGGCGCGGGGCGTGTTATACACATGGTCCGAGTCGTCGTGGCTGCCAAAGGCATCGCGGGGGTTCAGTGCCCCATCCTGCGACAGGTCCAGATGGTTCTTTGCGATGAACTCGGCAAGGTCGGCCGAGCACATGTATTCCTTCTGCTCGCCCAGGGCGTCGGTCAGGTCAAAGCTGTCCAGACCCAGCTGGTTGGGCATGACCACATACACGTCATCCGGCACACGGCGGGCGATCCAGTGGTGACCGCCGATGGTCTCCAGCCACCACACCTCGTTCACGTCGGCAAAAGCGATGCCGTTCATCTCGTAAGTGCCGTAGGTCTGCAGCAGCTGGCCCAGACGCTGCACGCCCTCGCGGGCGGTGTGGATGTAGGGCAGCACCAGATACACAATATCCTCTTCGCCGATGCCGCCGGGCACTTCCGGCTGGCCGCCCTTGGCGGGGCGGTACTCCACCAGCGGGTCCGCGCCCAGCACGCGGGGGTTGGAGGTGATCGTCTCAGTGGCGGTCATACCCACGTTGGCGGCGTTCACGCCGGAAGCCGCCCAGATGCCCTTGCCCTCCACAGCGTTGGGCATGGCGGTAAAGCGCATGGCACCCTCCGGCAGGGGCACTTCCACATGGGACAGCACACTGCGGTAGACCTTGGGCAGGTCCTCCGGGTGCACCACGGTGAACTTTTTGGCAGTGAAATGGCCGGAACCGGAATCGTCGTTGCGAGCGATCATGGTAGAGCCGTCGTAAGACGCCTTTTTGCCGACCAGAATGGTAGTACAAGCCATAACTGAAAAACCTCCGTTTCAGGTTCAGGATTCTTAACATGCAGCCGTTTTGCGCTGCTAACCCTTATTGTAATCCTTTGTTTGTGGAATTGCAAGCCGCACCCGGCTGTGCCAGCTTCTGCAGCTCCAGCATCGGCCAGCCCAGTGCGTCGATGGCGGCACGGTCGTGGGTGGCCAGCAGCACCGGACGGCCCTCCACCCGCTCCCGCAGCAGGGCGATGCTGGCCTGTACGGCAGCCGGGTCCATACCGGTAAAGGGCTCGTCCAGCAGCAGGGTGTCCCCCGGTGCCCAGAGGGCCCGCAGCAGGGCCGTGCGGCGCTTCTGCCCGCCGCTCAGCTTTCGGGCCGGGAGGGCCAGCGCGGCCTCGTCCAGCCCCAGCCGGGCAAAGTCCTGTCGGATGGCCGCTTCCTGCCGGTCATCCGGCAGCACCAGCAGCACATTCTGCACCGCCGTCAGCTGGGGGCAGAGCCGGTCCTCCTGGAACACCGCACTCACCCGCCCGGCGCCCTGCACCCGGCCTGCCGTGGGCGTTTCCAGCCCCATGAGGATGCGCAGAAGGGTGGTCTTGCCCCAGCCGCTGGGGGCCCACAGCACCGCCGGGCCGTCCACCGTAAAGGTCAGGTCCCGGAACAGCACCGTGCTGCCGAACCGCTTTTCCAGATGGTCGATGGTCAGCATGCGGCATCCTCCTCTCCGCCAATCAACGCCCGGCTCACAGCATCCAGCGCCCGGAGGAACAGCTTTTCAAAGGCCGCACTGAGCAGGATGATGACAAAGGTCCAGGCGAACAGCTCCCCGGTGGAAAGGGTGATCTTGGCCCGGTAAAGGGCATCGCCGATGCTGCCGTTGGGCAGGCCGATGACCTCCGCCGCCACGCCGCTTTTCCAGCAGATGCCCAGCGCCACGCTGCACCCCTGCCGGAAAGCCGGGAGCACCGCCGGGAGCCACACGGCCCGCAGGCGGCGGCCCAGCGGCAGACGGAACACCTTTGCCATTTCCAGCAGCTGCGGGTCTGCCGCCCGGATGCCGGTGCGCACGGCCCCGTACAGCACCGGAAGCACCATCAGAAAGCTGATGAGCACCGACAGCGAGGACCCCCGTACCCACACCAGCGCCAGAATGATGAAGCTGGCCACCGGCGTGGCCTTGACCAGCTGCAGCACCGGGGCGATCAAAACTTCGGCAGCGGGACAGATTTCAGCCGCTACGGCCAGCGCCGCACTGCACACCACGCCCAGCCCGAACCCCAGCAGGATGCGCCCGGCGCTGAACCCCACCCGGTGCCAGAAATCCGCCTGCGGCAGCAGCCGCAGCAGGCAGCGCAGGGCCTGCACCGGCGACACCAGAAAGACCTCCTGTCCGATGACCATGGCCGCAGCCTGCCACACTGCCAGCCAGAACAGCACCGCCCCGGCGCGCCGGAGCAGCGTTTTGTAGTCGTGCATGGTTCTCCCCTCATTTCGCTGCAGTTTTCTGCGTCCCAGTATACCACACTCCGCCCCAAAGGCCAATGACCTGTGCATCACCTGCCCGGGAGGCCTTGTTTTCAAAAGATACTTTTGTTCAACTTGGATATGCTTGACATGAATTTATCTTCAGAGTACACTGAAGATATTCGCTCCCTGCCCGGCAGGAGTGCACACAAGAGGGGGGAACTTTTTATGCAAAAGCTATCTGGCCGAAAGCTGCTGCTCATCGGCTTCACGCTGTTTTCCATGTTTTTCGGGGCTGGCAACCTGATCTTTCCGCCGGACCTGGGGGCCAAGGCAGGCATCCATTTCTGGCCTGCCTTTCTGGGCCTGGCCATCAGTGCCGTGGGGCTGCCCGTTGCCGGAGTGGTGGCTGTGGCCCGGGCCCAGGGTCTGGAAAAGCTGGCAGGCCGGGTGCACCCGGTGTTTGCCCAGGTCTTTATGATCCTGATCTACCTGTCCATTGGCCCCTGCCTGGCCATCCCACGCACCGCCAGCACCTCCTTTGCCATGCTGGCCCCCCTGGTGGGCACCGGGGCCGGGCTGCAGCTGGGATACTCGGTGGTGTTCTTTGCGGCGGCCTTTCTGGTGGCCCTGCGGCCGGAAAGGCTCACCCGTTGGCTGGGCAGGCTGCTGTGCCCCTGCCTGCTGGTGCTGATCCTGGTCTTGTTTGGCGGCTGCCTGCTGCACCCCCTGGCAGGGCAGTACGGCACCCCCACCCCGGAGTATACCTCTGGTGCCGTATTACAGGGCGTATTGTACGGCTACCAGACCATGGACACCCTGGCGGCTTTGAACTTTGGAGCCATCATTGCCCTGAATATCCAGGCCCAGGGCGTCACCCGGCAGGAGGAAGTGCAGCGCAGCACCATTCTGGCCGGGTTTGTGGCCGGAGGGCTGCTGCTGGCGGTGTACGCCATGCTGGGCCACGCCGGAGCCCTTACCGGGGCCGCCGTCCCCGGCCTTGCCACCGGAGCCGACGTGCTGACGGTGCTGGCAGACCGGCTTTTTGGCAAAGCTGGCCTTGTGCTCCTTGCCGCTATTTTTGTGCTGGCCTGCTTCAACACCTGTGTGGGCCTCATTGCCTGTGTGGGGGAGTACTTCCACACCCTGGTGCCCTCTGTGCCCTACCCGGCCTTTGCCGGATTTTTTGCCGCTGCCAGTATGCTGATCTCGAACCTGGGCCTGGCAGACATCCTGCGGCTGTCCGTCCCGGTGCTCAACGCCCTTTACCCGGTGGCTATTTTGCTGATCTGCCTTTCCTTTGTGCCGGAGCTGGAGCAGCGGCACCCGCTGGTGTACCCTCTGTGCATTGGCTGCACCGCCCTGCAAAGCGTTGCGTCCGCCCTGCCCCTGGGGCCCCTTTCGGCCCTGGCTAAGGCCCTGCCCTTTGGGGCTGTGGGCTTTGGCTGGGTGCTGCCGGCAGCGGTGGGCATTCTGGCAGGGATGCTGCTGCGCCCCACCCCCCATGAACCGTAAAGGAGATTTTTTATGATCCAGCCCATTGTACACGACCCCCTGTTTTTAGCCCAGAAGTCCGCCCGGGCCACCCCGGCAGACGCCGACACGGCCCGCGACCTGCTGGAGACCCTGACCGCCCACGCCGACGGCTGCGTGGGCATGGCTGCCAACATGATCGGCGTGGCAAAGCGCATCATCGCCGTGGAAGCCGAAGACGGGTATCTGGTGCTGTTCAACCCGGTCATCCTCAAAAAGTCCGGCCCCTACAACACCGAGGAGGGCTGTCTTTCGCTGGAGGGTGTGCGCCCCACCAAGCGCTGGAAAAGCATCAAGGTGCAGTACGAAACTGCCGACGGCAAGCCGCGCATCCGCACCTTTACCGGCTGGACGGCCCAGATCATCCAGCATGAAATCGACCACTGCGACGGCATCCTGATCTGATGCCCCCTTGCAATTTGCGCTCAATGGGTGTAAAATACAGTCACGAACCAAATACAGGGGAGCTTGTGATGCAGGCTGAGAGGAAGGAATCGACCTTCGACCCTTTAACCTGATGCGGATAATGCCGCCGTAGGAAGTCATTGTTGTACGATTTTTTACAGGAGGCACCCCGCCGGGTGTCTCCTGTTTTTGTTTTGTCAGCATTTTTTGAGGAGGAATCATTCCCGCCCTGCAAAGGGCGGCTCTGCGCACAGGCGCAGCGGGCTGAGGGGGAGCGCCCTGAGCCTTGCAACCGACAGCGATGGGAAGCCGTGTTCCGGCGTGAGAGGAGACCAGCAAGTCTCGACCGCAACCCGAAGGATCGCTTTGCCTTTTTTGCGGGCAGGGCGTGGTTTGCCGGGGCCGCTGTCTGCAGCCGCCCCACTGGAAAGGAGTTTTCCCTCATGAAAAAGGTTTCTGCAAAAAAACTGGCGCTGGCCGGTATGTTCTGTGCCCTGTGTGTGGTGGGCAGCGTGTTCAGCTTCCCGATGTTCGGCAGCAAGTGTGCTCCGGTGCAGCACATGGTCAATGTGCTGTGCGCCGTGCTGCTGGGGCCCTGGTGGGGTGTAGGCGTAGCCTTTGTCGCTTCCCTGCTGCGCAACCTGCTGGGCCTGGGCAGTCTGATGGCCTTCCCGGGCAGCATGTTCGGCGCGCTGCTGTGCGGTCTGGTGTACCACAAAACCAAGAACCTGCTGGCCACGGTGGCCGGTGAGGTGTTCGGCACCAGCGTGCTGGGCGGCCTGTGCGCCTGGCCTGTGGCCATCTTCCTGATGGGCAAGAGCGCCGGTGACATCGCCTTCTATGCCTACATCGTGCCCTTCCTCATCTCCACCGGCGTGGGCGCTGTAATCGCTGGGATCCTGGTGCTCAGCCTGCAGCGCTCCGGTGTTCTGCGCAGCATGCAGAGCAGCCTGTCCTGACAGAGGAGCCATCATGTTTGCTGAATGTTTTGAGAATGTCCGCAGCACCTGCCCGCTGATCCACAACATCACCAACTATGTCACGGTGAACGACTGCGCCAACATGGTGCTGGCCTGCGGGGCCTCCCCCATCATGGCCGACGATGCCGCCGAGGCGGAGGACATCACCACCATCTGCGGCGGCCTGAACATCAACATCGGTACCCTGAACAGCCGCACCATCACCAGCATGCTGCTGGCCGGGAAAAAGGCCAACCTGCTGGGCCACCCCGTGGTGCTGGACCCCGTGGGCGCCGGTGCTTCCCAGCTGCGCACCGACACCGCCAACCGCCTGCTGCGGGAGGTGAAATTCACGGTCATCCGGGGCAACATCTCCGAGGTCAAGACCCTGGCTTCGGGTGCCGGTACCACCAAGGGCGTGGATGCCGATGTGGCCGACAAGGTCACCGAGGAAAATCTGGACAGCGCCGTGGCTTTTGCCAAGACCTTTGCGGCCCGCACCGGTGCCGTGGTGGCCATCACCGGTGCCATTGACATCGTGGCCGACGCTCACAAGGCTTACTGCATCCGCAACGGCCACCCCATGATGAGCAGCATCACCGGCACCGGCTGCCAGCTCTCGGCTCTGACGGCAGCCTTCGTCACCGCCAACCCCGACCAGCCGCTGGAGGCCGCTGCCGCCGCTGTGTGCGCCATGGGTCTGGCCGGTGAGATCGCCCACAGCCGCCTGAGCCCGCTGGACGGCAACTCCACCTACCGCAATTACATCATTGATGCCGTCTACAATATGACCCCCGCACAGCTGGAAGAAGGAGCAACCTATGAAGTGCGATAAGCATACCATGTTATTATACGCCGTGACCGACCGCGCCTGGGTGGGCGAGCAGACCCTGTACCAGCAGGTGGAAAGCGCCCTGAAGGGCGGTGCCACCTGCGTACAGCTGCGGGAAAAGCATCTGGATGACGCCGATTTTCTGCAGGAGGCCATTGAGATCCACGCCCTGTGCCAGCAGTACGGCGTGCCGCTGTTCATCAACGACAACGTGGACGTGGCCGTGAAGTGCCACGCCGAGGGCATCCATGTGGGGCAGGACGATATGGCCGCCGCACAGGTGCGCCAGCGCGTGGGCGAGGATATGATGATCGGTGTTTCGGCCCACACGGTACAGGAGGCGCTGGACGCTGTGGCCCACGGGGCCGACTGTCTGGGCGTGGGGGCTGCTTTTGCTACCCACACCAAGGAGGACGTCAACGTCCTGCCCCGGCAGACCCTCATCGACATCTGCAATGCCGTGGATGTGCCGGTGGTGGCCATCGGCGGCATCCACAAGGACAATATCCTGCAGCTCAGGGGCACCGGCGTGGACGGCGTGGCCCTTGTAAGCGCCATCTTCGGTGCAAAGGACATTGAGGCCGAGTGCAGGGAACTGAAAGCCCTCTCGGAGCAGATCATCGTAGAGTAATCATTTCCCGCGGTACACCGGGGACACCACCTTGTGCCGCGTTATAAAAATCATAAAAGGAGTTTTTATGATGAGCGTATTTTCTCGCGCAGGTGCCGGCATCCAGAATATTCTCTCTGAATGGCGGCAGCCTGCCAAAACCCTCTCAGTCATCGCTTACGCGATGACAGCTCTCCCGAAGGGCGAGCTTTTGATGTAACGGTCAGCTTTTTCATTCCGACCAGAACTTTCCCATTGTGCAAAAAGCTCCCCCCTCTCGGGGGAGCCGGCTACGAATGCAATGAGCAGACTGAGAGGGTTTTATTTCCGCCGCATGACCAGCGTTCTGCTGTTCAGATAAAAGAGAGAATTTTTGGAGGGAAGTTTATCATGCAGACTTACACCACCCAGATGGATGCCGCCCGCAAGGGCATCATCACCCCGCAGATGGAGATCGTGGCCAAAAAGGAGTACCGCACCCCGGAGGAGATCCGGCAGCTGGTGGCCGAAGGCAAGGTGGCCATCCCGGCCAACAAGCATCACGAATGCCTGGACCCGGAGGGCATCGGCAGCATGCTGCGCACCAAGATCAATGTGAACCTTGGCGTCTCCCGGGACTGCAAGGACTACAACATTGAAATGCAGAAGGTCATGAGTGCCGTGAACATGGGTGCCGAGGCCATCATGGACCTGTCCAGCCACGGCAACACCCAGCCCTTCCGGCAGAAGCTGACCCACGAGTGCCCCGTGATGATCGGCACCGTACCGGTGTACGACTCGGTCATCCACTATCAGCGGGATCTGGCTGAACTGACCGCACAGGACTTCATCGACGTGGTGCGCCTGCATGCCGAGGACGGTGTGGACTTTGTGACCCTGCACTGCGGCATCACCCGCAAGACCATCGAGCAGATCCGCAAGCACAAGCGCAAGATGAACATCGTGAGCCGCGGCGGTTCGCTGGTGTTTGCCTGGATGAGCATGACCGGCAACGAAAACCCCTTCTACGAGCACTTTGATGAGATCTGCGAGATCTGCGCCGAGCACGATGTGACCATCTCGCTGGGCGACGCCTGCCGCCCCGGCTGTCTGGCCGACGCCACCGACGTGTGTCAGATCGAAGAGCTGGTGCGTCTGGGTGAGCTGACCAAGCGTGCCTGGGCTCACAACGTACAGGTCATGGTGGAAGGCCCCGGCCATGTGCCGCTGAATCAGGTAGCCGCCAACATGGAAGTGCAGAAGAGCATCTGCATGGGTGCCCCCTTCTATGTGCTGGGACCCCTGGTCACCGACATTGCCCCCGGCTATGACCACATCACCGCTGCCATCGGCGGAGCGGTGGCTGCCATGAGCGGTGCTGCCTTCCTGTGCTATGTCACCCCTGCCGAGCATCTGGCACTGCCCAACGTGGAGGACGTAAAGCAGGGCATCGTGGCCTCCAAGATCGCTGCCCATGCCGCCGACATCGCCAAGGGCATCCCCCATGCCCGCGACATCGACGACAAGATGGGCGACGCCCGCCGGGTGCTGGACTGGGACGCACAGTTTGCCTGTGCGCTGGACCCCGAGACCGCCAAAGCCATCCGCGACGCCCGCCTGCCGGAAGATGACCACAGCGACACCTGCAGCATGTGCGGCAAGTTCTGCGCCGTGCGCAGCATGAACAAAGCGCTGGCCGGTGAATACATCGACATCCTGTGATTTTCTGACAATTCTTATTGCTTCCTCCGCCGCCCGGTGCAACAGCCGGGCGGTTTTTGTTTTGTGGCGGGCCTGCTCTTCTGTTCCATTGATTCTTTCGATCAATATTTTGGATTTTACAATTCTTTTGTACTGTACTATAATGAAGTCATCAACTGACAAGGAGGCCTTGCTCTTGCTGACCCATCTTATTGAATTTGTTTACCGCCTGCTGTGGGGCGATCTGTTCACGCTGCCAGTGGGCGGCGGCATCGGCATCTCGCCGATGGTCGTGCTGCTGTTCACCGCCGGTATCTGGTTCACCTTGCGCACCCGGCTGCTGCCGGTGCGGCTGTTCCGGGATATGATCGCCGCCGTGTGCGAAAAGAACCAGAACAAGGAGGGGCTTTCCTCCTTCCAGACCCTGGTGGTGTCCACCGCCACCCGGGTGGGCATGGGCAACCTGGTGGGCGTGGTGGCGGCGGTTTCGGCCGGCGGTGCAGGCGCGGTGTTCTGGATGTGGGTCACGGCCCTGCTGGGAGCCTCCACCTCCTTTATCGAGTCCACGCTGGCCCAGAAATACCGGGTGCCGGACCCCCTGTACGGGGGCTGGCGTGGGGGCCCGGCCTACTACCTCCATGTGCTGGCAGAGCGCAAGCGAGGCAAAAAGCTCCGGCGTTCGGTGCTGGCGGCCCTGTTTGCAGCCTCCGGCCTGCTGTGCTGGTGCGGCATCAGTCAGGTGATCTCCAACTCGGTGAGTTCGGCGTTCCAGAACGCGTTCCACATTCCCCCTCTGACCACTACGCTGGTGCTCACGGCGCTGGCCGCTCTCATCGTGCTGCGCAAGAACGCCACCGTGAAAAGCCTGGATGTGATGGTGCCCATCATGGCGGTGTGCTACTTTGTGCTCACCGTGGGCATTCTGGTGGTCAACTTCCGCCAGCTGCCCGCCGTGCTGGGCCGCATTTTTGCCGAGGCCTTTGGTCTGCGGCAGATGGCGGCCGGCGGCTTTGGTGCCGTGCTGATGAACGGCGTCAAGCGCGGGCTTTTCTCCAATGAAGCCGGCAGCGGCTCAGCCCCCTGCGCTGCCGCAGCCGCCGCGTGCGACGATCCGGTCAAGATGGGCTTCGTGCAGGCGCTGGGCGTACTGATTGACACGGTGGTCATCTGCAGCTGCACCGCTTTTCTGATGTTGCTGGTGCCGCAGGACCTCACCGCCGGGCTTTCCGGCATGGACCTGCTGCAGACCGCCATGCAGTACCATCTGGGCGGGTTCGGCACTGTGTTCATTGCCGCTACACTGGCATTGTTCAGTTTTTCCACCTTTCTGGGAGTGCTGTACTACGCCCGCGGCAACGTGGCCTATCTGTGCGGCGACAACTGGTGGAGTCAGACCGTGTACAAGCTGATTGCTCTGGTCATGCTGCTCATCGGCGGCCTGCAGGCGTATACCGTAGTGTGGGACCTGGGCGATGTGGGCATCGGCCTGATGACCATCTTCAACATGATCGCCCTCTACCCGCTCTCCGGTGAAGCGATGGACGCCCTCAACGACTACGAAAAACGAAAAAAGCTGCAATAATGCAAATACCCCGCCGCACCCTTCCAGAATGGAAGCGGGTGCGGCGGGGTATTTCGTTCCGTTCAGTCCAGTGCCTGAATGGCGGCCATCGTAATGCGGTACTGCTTTTCTACCTCGGCAAACTGCTCTGCCGTGCCACCCAGCTGGCCGGCACGCAGCGTCTCGGTGAGCGTCACCGCCGGGGCATACAGGTTGGAAAAGCCCAGATTCTGGCACACGCCCTTCAGGGTGTGTGCTGCGCGGAAGGCTTCCTTCACGTTCTGTTCCTTCAGGGCAGCTTCCAGATTGTGGAAGCTGTCATCCTTGGGAAACAGCCGCACAAACTTGCGGATCATTGCTTCGTTGTACAGGCGACGGAATACTTCGTTGTAATCTGCGCCCATCTGTGCATAACATTCTTGGATCGTCATGACATGCTCATACCTTTCTGTCCGGCGGATTGCCTTTTTCTGTTCTCCATAAAAATAATATCATGATGCTGCCGGATTTTCAATGCGCTGTGCATGTTTCAGAAGGAAGCTCGCACTTTTCACAAACTTTTCCAGACTTTTTCGGCATTATGCACTTGAAAAATCGTTCAAAACGTGTATAATAGCATTCTGTGCCCGGTGCGCCCGGTTGGGGCCCGGTACCGATTTTGATTTTCAGAAAGGAATATACAACTATGAAACAGTTCACCAAGATCGCTGTTGTCTGCGCCCTGGCTGTCAGCCTGGCCGCCTGCGGCAGCTCCGCTTCTTCTACCGCCGCTTCTTCTGCTGCCTCTTCCGAGGCTGCTTCCAGCGTTGCTGCTTCTTCTGAGGCTGCCAGCGAGGCCGCTTCTTCCGAGGCTGCTTCCGTTGCTGAGGGCGAGGGCTACACCGGCACCCAGACCGCTTCTGCCAAGGGCATGAACGGCGACGTGACCGTGACCATCACCTTCGAGAACGGCGTTGCTACCGCCTGCGACGTGGACGCATCCACCGAGACCGAGAGCCTGGGTCAGGCTGCTGCTCCCACCGTGGCTGATGCCATCGTGGCTGGCAACACCCCCAACGTGGACGCTGTGAGCGGCTCCACTGTGACCTCCAACGCCATCATGGAGGCTGCCAAGGCCTGCTATGACGCAGCCGGCATCGCTTACTGATTTTTCAGAGATCTGTAAGAAAAAAGCATGTGCTTCCAAGCCCCGTCGGGTGCCCTTTTTCCGGGCCCCGACGGGGCTTTTTGTCCGGATCCCGGCTTGGAAAAATGCCTGCAGAAATTTGCAGAAAAGTGTTGACAAATCCATCCTTCCATGCTAAAATAAACAAGTCGTCCGGCAGGACACACAAAAGAATATGGGCGTGTTCCCGAGTGGCCAATGGGGACAGACTGTAAATCTGCTGCTTTCAGCTTCGGTGGTTCGAATCCACCCGCGCCCACCAAGAACTCCAGCGTTGTTATGACGCTGGAGTTTCTGTTTTATCTGGACTTTATAACGCACTACAAGGGTGGATGAGAACAGCATCGACCCGCCGAACAGTCCGGCGGGGAAAAAAGCCCCTGCGGGGCTTTTTTAGATGCGCGGCTTGCGACATCCACCCGCGCCCACCAAGAACTCCAGCGTTGTTATGACGTTGGAGTTTCTGTTTTATCTGGAGTTTATAACGCACTACAAGGGTGGATGAGAACAGCATCGACCCGCCGAACAGTCCGGCGGGGAAAAAAGCCCCTGCGGGGCTTTTTTAGATGCGCGGCTTGCGACATCCACCCGCGCCCACCAAGAAAAAACACCTAAAAACGTAAGTTTCCGGGTGCTTTTCGTTTGCTCGAACCCACTTTGCATCACACCCCGGAAACAGCAAAAGCCCTCCGGCTCAGGACCGGAGGGCTTTTGCGTTTGTTTTGAAAAAAAGGAAGAATGGACAAAGAGACAAAGGTTCTGATGCAGCTCGTGCAGACGGGTAATTACTCGCCGCGGACTGCTGCGAAACCGGCTTCCAGATCGGCAATGATGTCGTCGATGTGCTCGGTGCCGATGGACAGACGGATGGTGTTCTGGTAGATCTGCTGCTCGGCCAGCTCCTCATCGTTCAGCTGGCTGTGGGTGGTGGAAGCCGGGTGGATGACCAGACTCTTCACGTCAGCGACGTTGGCCAGCAGAGAGAACACCTTCAGGTTATCAATAAACTTGAAGGCCTCTTCACGGCCGCCCTTGATGTTGAAGGTGAAGATGGAAGCACCGCCGTTGGGGAAGTACTTCTCGTACAGGGCGTGGTCCGGGTGATCCGGCAGAGAGGGGTGATTGACCTTTTCCACCTGCGGATGGTTGGCCAGGAACTCCACGACCTTCTTGGTGTTCTCCACATGGCGCTCGATGCGCAGGCTCAGGGTCTCGGTGCCCTGCAGCAGCAGGAAGGCGTTGAACGGAGAAATGGTTGCGCCGGTATCACGCAGCAGGATGGCGCGGATGTAGGTGACAAAGGCAGCGGGGCCGGCTGCGTCGGCGAAGGAAACGCCGTGGTAGCTGGGGTTGGGGTCAGCAATATTGCCGTACTTGCCGCTGGCCTTCCAGTCGAACTTGCCGCTGTCCACGATGATGCCGCCCAGGGTGGTGCCGTGGCCGCCGATGAACTTGGTGGCAGAGTGCACCACGATGTCAGCGCCGTGCTCGATGGGGCGGATCAGGTACGGGGTACCGAAGGTGTTGTCGATGACCAGCGGCAGGCCGTGCTTGTGCGCAATGGCGGCAATGGCGTCGATGTCGGGGATATCGCTGTTGGGGTTGCCCAGGGTCTCCAGATAGACAGCCTTGGTGTTGGGCTGGATGGCATTCTCCACCTCGGCCAGGTCATGGGCGTTGACGAAGGTGGTGGAAACGCCGAACTGGGTCAGGGTGTGCTCCAGCAGGTTGTAGCTGCCGCCGTAGATGGTCTTTTGTGCTACGATGTGGTCACCGGCCTGTGCCAGTGCCTCGATGGTGTAGGTGATGGCAGCAGCGCCGGAAGCGGTAGCCAGAGCAGCCACGCCGCCTTCCAGAGCAGCAATGCGCTTCTCGAACACATCCTGGGTGGAGTTGGTCAGACGGCCGTAGATGTTGCCGGCGTCTGCCAGACCGAAGCGGTCCGCAGCGTGCTGGCTGTTGCGGAACACATAGGAAGTGGTCTGGTAAATGGGCACTGCGCGGGAATCGGTCGCGGGATCGGCCTGCTCCTGGCCAACGTGCAGCTGAAGGGTCTCAAATTTATAGTTAGACATTGTAGTATACCTCTATCATTAAACTTTTAGTATAATTTCCTGATACAAAAACACCCGATACGCACTCAAGTTCCAGCGTACCGGGCAGATCATTTCCGTTTGCTTCTGTTCAACGCTCCATCGGCGTACACATTCGTGCACAGGAGGGCATCGTACAGGTCACGGTGAATTCTTCTGCCCGTTCCCCACACATTCGCCCACAGCGGAAGTTTGCATGCAGCAGCTCGTTCCAGATCAGTTTCATCTTCGTGCCCTCCTTTCCGGCTTTTTCCCACTCCTCTACAAACCCGGGAATCTCCATTTCAATTCCCCACAAGGTTTGTGGATTTGTTGTTCGCATTATATCCCGTAATACCCATCTTGTCAATAGGTTAATTCCATTTTTTTCAATTTTGCATCTTGTGCACGATGAACGGCCGCTGCGCGGTGCCGGGCCTTGTGCATTCCGGTCAAGAGTATTACTTTGCTCGATTCCCCGGCCCGTCCGACGGCGTACACCGGCACAAATTCATGCTCTGGTCACAAAACGGCAAAATCTGCACCTTATAATAAAACCGGAATGTCCCTTGTCAAACCGGCCAAAATCGTTTATGATACAGTCATTCGGGCCACCGCCCGGAAAGGAGCACACCATGCATACCGTTTTTCGTTTTCTCCGGCAGCTGCTGCTCACGGTGCTGCTGCTTGCCCTACTGGCCCTCGTGGCAGCGGGCGGGTACTTTGCCGTCACAGGCCACAAACTCTATGAGAGCGCCATCCAGGTCACCCCCATTGATACCCTGTACAGCAGCATTTCGTCCCGCGAGGGGTTCGTTCCCTATGCCCAGCTGCCCCAGACCTACATCAACGCCGTGATCTCGGCGGAGGATTCCCGCTTCACCCACCACAAGGGTGTGGACCCGGTGTCCATTGCCCGGGCACTGGTGACCGACCTGCGCGCCGGCAGCTTTGCCGAGGGCGGCAGCACCATCACCCAGCAGCTGGCCAAGAACACCCTGTTCACTCAGGAAAAGCATCTGGCCCGCAAGGCGGCGGAGATGTTCGCCGCCCTCGCCATTGAGAAGCAGTACAACAAGGAACAGATCTTTGAAATGTACGTCAACACCATCTATTTCGGCAGCGGGCACTACGGCATCGGCGAAGCCGCGCAGGGCTACTTTGGCAAAACGCCGCTGCAGCTCACCGACGCCGAAGCCGTGATGCTGGCGGGCCTGCCCAATGCTCCATCGGCCTACTCGCCCAACAGCAGCCCGGATCTGGCCGTCAAGCGGATGCAGGTGGTGCTCAACCGGATGGTCGGGTGCAAAAAGCTGACCCGGGAGCAGGCCGACGCCCTTGCCGCTGAGGCGGTCACCTTGCAGTTTTTGCCGGCCTCCTGACACAGACCCGAACATGCTGCTGCACAACATTGGTGCAGCAACATGTTTCCTGTTGTTCCGGGACGCAAAAAGCACCGCGCAACGGGAAGTGGACCCGTTGCGCGGTGCTTTTTTACGGTATTTGGTTTGGAAAAGGAGGAATCATGTTGTCCCGGAGAAGGGATTTGCGGCGTTCCCTTCCGGTGATTCTATCTTACCAGAGAATTTCGGCAAAAGTGTTGTGCATCCGTGAATCTTTTATGAACCCTGACGTTTCTTATTCCGGTGCCTTCATGCTCTCCACCATGCTGATCTTCTTCACATGGCGGCGCATGACAAAGCAGACTGCCAGCGTGAACAGCATGGTCAGTGCCACGCTCAGCAGATAGCTGTGGGGCGCAATGGTGCGGATGAACATCAGCTGGTCCATTTCCACGGTGCGGATGATGAACTGATGCAGGGGGATGCCCAGCAGCAGGCCCACGCAAGAGCCCATGAGAGCCAGCAGGTCGATCTCCCGGAAGATGTAGCGGTACACTTCCTTATCGTAGAAGCCCAGCACCTTGATGGTGGCCAGCTCCTTTTTGCGCTCGGCCAGGTTCACGCTGATCAGGTTGTACAGCACCACCGCCGCCAGGGCTGCAGCACACACGATGATCAGCACCACCACCGAGTTCAGGCTCACGATGAGGTTGTCGAACATGGAGGTGGCATCCTCTGTAAAGGAGGCTCCGGTCACATAGTTGCAGGCCAGCAGAGTCTCCCGCATGGTGTTGCGGTCGGCGGCACTGTCGCAGCGGGTCTGGGCGTATACCGTGTTCCAGGGGATGTCCTGGGTGCCCAGCAGAGTCTGCAGCTGGGCATTGGACACATACAGCCGGGTGAACATATAGTTTTCCGTCACGCCGGTCAGGGTCATCTCCACCCGTTCTCCGTCAGGGTTCTCCACCCAGATGGAGTCGCCCGGCTCCACCCCCAGGTTCAGGGCGGTCTTTTCTGTCAGCACCACGCTGTCCTTTTCAAAGGGGATGGCTTTGTGGCCCTGCCGGGTGCGGAAGGTCACATAGCGGCTCAGCTGGCTGTCGGTCTGAGCTCCCACCACGCTGACGCCAGCACTTTCTCCGTCGGCATTGTAGATGGTCACAGACTTGCTGTACACCGCCGCCCAGTTCTCCACCTGGCCCCCCTCCAGGGCATCGGTCAGGCCCTTTTCCACCGTAAAGGCGGCAGGGTCACTGAGGGTGACGGTCAGGTCGTTGTGGGACAGCTCCGTGGACTGCTTGGTGACGATGGGCAGCAGGGAGTCCTGGAGGCCGAAGCCGATGAGCAGCAGGGCCGTACAGCCTGCCACACCCAGCACCGTCATAAAGAACCGCTTCTTATACCGGAACAGGTTCCGGGCGGTGGTCTTTTGGGAGAAGCTCATACGCTTCCACAGCGGGGTGATGTACTCCAGGAAGATGCGCTTGCCTGCCACGGGAGCCCGGGGCAGCAGCAGTGCTGCACTTTTTTCCTTCAGGCTGGAGCGGCAGGCACTCCAGGTGGCCAGGCCGATGACGGCGGCACTGATGGCCATGCTGGCGGCTGCCATGCCCGGGTAGAACCGCAGGGTGAAGGTGGGCAGGCTGAAGATCAGCTGATAGGCGTACCAGATAATGCTGGGGAACACCAAAAAGCCCACCACCATACCGGCCATGCTGCCCAGCACGCTGGCAGTAAGGGCATAGAACAGGTACTTGCCTGCAATGCTGGCGTTGGAGTAGCCCAGGGCCTTCAGGGTGCCCATCTGGAGGCGGTTCTCGTCCACCATACGGGTCATGGTGGTGGTAGCCACCAGGGCCGCCACCAGGAAGAAGAACACCGGGAACACCCGGGCAATGGCAGCCATCCGGTCGGCGTACTGCTCAAAGGTCACAAAGCTCAGGGTGCTGTTGCGGTCCAGCACATACCATTCGCCCTTTTTGATCTTGCTCACCTGCTCCTCAGCGTCGGTGAGCTGCTGCAGGCCCTCGTCCAGCTTTTGCTGGGCATCGGCCTTTTGGGCCTCGTACTGGGCACGGGAGTCTGCCAGCTGCTGCACCCCAGCCTGATACTCCTGCCACCCGGCGTCCAACTGGGCCCGGGCCGCCTCAAACTGGCTGTAGGCCGTGGCGGTTCCGGTGGTAAGCTGCAGCTGGCCTTCCAGCAGCTGCACCTTCAGCCGCCGCAGAGCGGCCTTGGCCTCCACCACCAGCTGATCGTTGTCCAGGTTGGGGGAGGAGATGAGCCCCTGGGCGTACATCTGCTTTTTGCCTTCATCCAGCTGGGCCTGGTAGCCCTGGAGCTGGCCGTTGATGTTGTCATAGGCGGCCTGGGCCTTGGCCAGGGCGTCCCGCAGCTCGATGTATTCCTCGTCGGCAGGCTCTGCATCGTCCAGAGCCTTCTGGGCGTTGTTCAGGGCTGCCTGGGCGTAGGTCAGCAGCGGGTCGGCTACCTTTTTCAGGTTCACCAGCAGCTGGATCTGCTGCAATTGTTCCTCAAATTCCAGCACCTGTTCCTCGCCGTCCACCAGCTGGTCGGCACCGTTCTGCATGGTGTCGGGCAGGGCTTCCTTCTGCTTGGCCAGTTTCGTTTCGCCTGCGTCCAGCTGGGCCTTGGCCTGGTCCAGCTGCTGCTGGGCGTCGTCCAGCTGCTGTTCCGCCTCGGCAAATTTCTGCTCGGCCTCGGCCTTCTGGTCGTCGTAGGTCTGACGGGCCTCCGCCAGCTTTTCGTTGGCGGTGTCGATGAGCTGTTCCCGGCGCTGCACACACTGGGCGGTGCTGATCTGCTCCAGCCGGTCCGCCACCTGGTCCACCGCCTCCTGGTATTCCTGGGAATAATTATCGTACTGACCGGCATTTTCTGCCTTGATATAACAGGCTGTGTAGTAATCTGCCGTCAATTCCCCGTCCAGCACATAGGCGATGTAGTTCAGCTGACCGTTGCCCACGGTGCTGCTCTCTTTGTCGGTGGAGATGTGCTGAGGGTCCTGCACCAACCCCACCACCGTATATTCCTTGTGTTTTGTCCCCTCTGTATCTTCCGGAAGGGTCAGCACGGTGCCCTCAGCGATCTCGGCCTGGTAGCCCATTACATGGACCACGCACTCGTCGGCGGCCTGGGGCATCCGGCCGGAGCGCAGCACCAGACGGTTCATGTTGGCGTCGGTGTCCGCTGCCGGGTCCTGCTGCAGGGCCTGCAGCTGCACCACCATGCGCTCCTCCTGGCCCTGCCAGTTGGCCTCCAGGTCCAGGGTCTTTACCGGCATCACAGCCTCCACCCCGGGGGTGGCGGCAATGGCGGCAATGTCCTGGTCTGAAAGGCCCAGGGTGGACAGCACCCGGAGGTCAAACACATTTTGCTGCACATAATATTTTTGGGCTGCGCTCCGCATACTGGGGGCAATGCTCATGAGGCCTGTCAGCATCATGACCCCCAGGGCCACGATGCCAAACAGCGAGACCATGCGGCTGGCGTTGCCCTTCATCTCCCGAAGGATATTTTTGCGATAACTTTTTTGCACTGCACTCACCACTCAATTTCTTCCACTGGCACCGGGTGCTCGTTGACCTTGTTGGACACGATCTGCCCACTGCGTACCTGAATGACACGGTCGGCCATGGCGGTCAGGGCCGTGTTATGGGTGATCACGATGACGGTGCGTCCGGTCTTGCGGCAGGTCTCCTGCAAAAGCCCCAGCACCTGTTTGCCGGTCTTGTAGTCCAGGGCACCGGTGGGCTCGTCGCACAGCAGGAGCTTGGGGTTTTTGGCCAGGGCCCGGGCAATGGACACCCGCTGCTGCTCGCCGCCGGACAGCTGCGCCGGGAAGTTGTTCAGCCGCTCCCCCAGGCCCACACTGGTCAGGGTCTGGGCCGGGTCCAGCGGATCGCGGCAGATCTCGCTGGCCAGCTCCACGTTTTCCAACGCCGTCAGGTTCTGCACCAGGTTGTAGAACTGGAACACAAAGCCCACGTCGTACCGGCGGTAGGTGGTAAGAGCCTTTTCTGAAAAGCGGCTCACATCCCGGCCGTCCAGCCAGACATGGCCCTCATCGCAGCTGTCCATACCGCCCAGGATGTTCAGCAGGGTGGTCTTGCCGGCACCGGAGGGGCCTACGATGATGCAGAACTCCCCCTTGTCCACATAAAAGTTCATGTGGTCGGCGGCGGCGATCTTCACACTTCCGGTCTGGTAATATTTGCAGACGTCCTGAAACTCCACAAAATGCTCCATGGCGTTTTCTCCTTTGCAACCATGTAATTTTATCCACTTTAACTATAGCACAACCCGGCAAAGGTTGCACCCTCTGCCGGGCAAATTTTCAAAAACTTAACAGAAAAACTCCCACTGCAGCGGTAGCAGTGGGAGCTTTTGGATGCTTATGGAATGCAGGGAGCTGGGGCTCAGCGGCCGATCAGCAGATCCCGGCGGCCCCGGCCATTGACGCTGAGGCGGACGGTGCTGCCGCACTGGTGCAGTTTGACCTTGGCATCGGCATCATAGCCCTCCGTCAGCAGGCTCAGGTTCAGGGTGGTGGAGGTCTTTTCGGTCTTGAACACCAGAGTGTTGATGCCGTTGTTCATCATGGTGGTCAGGTCCTCCATGGTGCAGCGGAAGGTAGCCACGCTGGCAGGCACATCCAGGGTCAGCACCGTGCCGTTCTGCCGGGCAGTGTACAGCACCTGGCGGCCAAACAGGCCCTTGACGCTGTAATTCAGCTTCAGGGTGTCGCTCTCAGCACCGTCGGCACCAATGAGCATGATGTTGCCCTGGATGGCAGGGCCTTCCGGGGCACCGTAGCCGCCATAGGTGGGGTCCTTTTCGCCAACGGCCACATCACCGTCGGCACTGATGAGCATGATGTTGCCCTGGATGGCAGGGCCTGCCGGGGCACCGTAGCCGCCGTAGGTGGGGTCCTTTTCACCAATGGCCACGTCGGCAGCAAATGCGCCTACGCTGAGCATGGCAACGGCACAGGTGGCCACCGCAGCGGCAGCCAGGGTACGGGCAACTTTATGATTCAGCAGTTTCATAAGAAAATCCTCCTGTTTTTGCAGCCGGGGTCCGGCTGTGTTTTTCATGTTCTATCAACCATGGTTTTTTCTGCGGGGCTCTGAACCAGAACCGCCGCATCTGTCTTATAAACGGATGCGGCGGCTGGATTATTGCAGGGAATGCAAAAAATTATTCAGTTTTTTCTTCTCCGTTCAGGATGGCCATAAACTCCTCCCCGGTGATGGTCTCCTTTTCGTAGAGGAACTTGGCCAGCTGGTCCAGCTTGTCCCGGTTCTCGGTAAGGATCTGCAGAGCCTTGGCGTGCTGGGCCTTTACCAGCTCCACCACCTTCTGGTCGATCTCCCGCTGGGTCTGGGCAGAGCAGGCCAGGGAGGTGTCCCCACCCAGGTACTGGTTGTTCACCGTTTCCAGGGCCACCATGTCAAAGTCCTGGCTCATGCCGTACCGGGTGATCATGGCCCGGGCCAGCTTGGTGGCCTGCTCGATGTCGTTGGAGGCTCCGGTGGTAACAGAGTGGAACACCAGCTCCTCGGCGGCACGGCCTCCAGTAAAGGTAGCGATCTTGTTTTCCAGCTCCGTCTGGTTCATCAGGTAGTGGTTGCCCTCGTCCACCTGCATGGTATAGCCCAAGGCACCAGAGGTGCGAGGGATGATGGTGATCTTTTGCACCGGAGCCGAGTGGGACTGCTTGGCTGCCACCAGGGCGTGGCCGATCTCGTGGTAGGCCACGATGCACTTTTCCTGATCCGTCAGGATGGAGTTTTTTTTCTGGTAGCCTGCAATGACCACCTCGATGCTCTCCTCCAGGTCTGCCTGGGTCACGCTCTTGCGCCCGGCCCGTACCGCCCGCAGAGCGGCCTCGTTGACGATGTTGGCCAGCTCGGCACCGGAGGCACCGGAAGCCATGCGGGCCACGGTGTTAAAGTCCACCCCCGGGGCGATCTTTACCTTTTTGGCGTGGACCTTCAGGATCTCCTCCCGGCCCTTCAGGTCCGGCAGCTCCACCGGCACCCGGCGGTCAAAGCGGCCGGGACGGGTCAGAGCCGGGTCCAGGGAATCCGGGCGGTTGGTGGCTGCCAGGATGATGACCCCCGTGTTGCCCTCAAAGCCGTCCATCTCCGTCAGCAGCTGGTTCAGGGTCTGCTCCCGCTCATCGTTGCCCCCCAGATTGCCGCTGTTGCGCTTCTGGCCAATGGCGTCGATCTCGTCGATAAACACGATGCAGGGGGCCTTTTCCTTGGCCTGCTTGAACAGGTCCCGGACCTTGGAGGCACCCATGCCCACAAACATCTCCACAAACTCGGAGCCGGAGATGGAAAAGAAGGGCACGTTGGACTCACCTGCCACGGCCTTGGCCAGCATGGTCTTGCCGGTGCCCGGAGGGCCTACCAGCAAGATGCCCTTGGGCATGGAGGCACCGATCTCCTCGTACTGCTTGGGGTCATGGAGGTAGTTGACGATCTCCTGCAGGTTCTCCTTGGCCTCGTCCTCTCCGGCCACATCTGCAAAGCGGATGCCATGGGTGGATTGCACATAGACCTTGGCGTTGGACTTGCCTGCGCCGCCAAACATCATGGCACCGGGGCCGCCGCCTGCCTTTTCCATGAGCTTTTTGTTCATCTGGTTGCCGATGAAGCTGAACAGCAGGATGGGCAGGGCAAACCAGATCAAAAAGCTCAGCACCGGGGAGCCCTGCTCCACGATCTCGCTGGAGAAGGCGGCACCAGCGTCATACAGGCGCTCGGTCAGGCCGGGGTCATCCATGAGACCGGTCTTGTAGATTTGCTTTTCTTCTTTATCGGTGAACACGATCTGGTTGGACTGGATGTCCACCTTGCCGATGTTCTGCTGCTGGGTCATGCTCATAAAGGTGCCGTAGTCCACCTCCTGGACCTGACGTTCGGTGAGCCAGGGCACAAAAACAAGGTTGAGCACCAGCAGCACCAACAGCACGATGGCGTAGTAAATGGCCAAGGGCTTTTTGGAAGGCTTGACTTCCTTCATAAGCGTCTCCTCCTTTGTATCTTCTTGGGGTCGCTGTACGCAGTATAGCACAGCAAAATCCGACTTGACAGCGGTTTGAGGGCTTGTTTCCAAAAACTTAGCAGTTTCTTAACAAAGGTCTCCGCTTGACAAAGGAACAGGGGCCGACTATACTATAAATAGAAAGGGTGCTGTCCGCAATGGTCAGCTTCCCGTCCCGCATTTGTCAAAAGATTGACCGCTTAGTTTGGGAGACTGGGGCGGTCAATCTTTTTTGTTATCATCGTTTTTCTTCTGGTAAATTTTCTCCATGACCTCAACGGTCAAACGGATCACTTCCACGATCAGACTCAGCAGGCTGAGAATGAAAGTGAGCAGTGCAAAAACCTCTACCAGGTTCATCCGACATCCCTCCCTTCGCCTTCAAGGCTCCGGGAAGTTTCCTTCAAAAAAGTTCTTTTCCCGGAACCTCTGCTTCATTCCATGTAGAACGAATCAGCGATGCGGGACAGAAAGCGTGACCACCGTCTATGCAGACAGCACCCTTGCCGCTCAAATAGCGGCATTTTTATTCTAGCATATTTCCTGCATCATTACAATAAAAAGGTCTTTCTCCCAAATTCCGGCAAATTCTGCCCACGGATTTGTGAATTTGTTTCATCCTGCCGATGAGCCAATCTTCTTGACAGGTTCTGGAAAGCATGCTAAACTTATCTCACTTTGAAAAAAGCACAAATGCGTTGACGGGGATAAAACGATTTTCTTCTGCGTGCAGAGAGCCGCCGGGTGGTGCAAGGCGGGTGCAGAGGGTCTCGGTTACTGGCCCCTGAGCGGCAGAGCTGAACGATGTAGTAGGTTCTGACGGACGCCCACCGTTACAAGGGCAGCGATTCGCCGCAAAAAGCCGATCGTGCAAAGTGGCTGCATCCACAAAAGGTGCAGCAAAGAGAGTGGTACCACGGGTGCCCTGTGATAAAACTTACAGGCTCTCGTCTCTCAAGGTTTTCGCCTTGAAAGACGGGAGCCTTTTCTTGTACAAAAAGTGTAAGAAGCATCAGGAGGACAAAACGATGATGGACGCCACCAAATACGCACCGGGGTACTACCCGGTCCCTGCCGGCTATGACAGCTGGGTCAAGAAGGATCACATTGAAAAGGCCCCTGCCTGGTGCAGCGTGGACCTGCGGGACGGCAACCAGGCGCTGATCGTGCCCATGAGCCTTGCAGAAAAGCTGGAGTTCTTCCAGATGCTGGTGAAGATCGGCTTCAAGGAGATCGAGGTGGGCTTCCCTGCTGCCAGCGAGACCGAGTACGAGTTCCTGCGCACCCTGATCGAAAAGAACATGATCCCGGAGGACGTCACCGTGCAGGTGCTGACCCAGTGCCGCGATCACATCATCCGCCGCACCTTCGAGGCCGTCAAGGGTGCCCCCCGGGCGGTGATCCACTTCTACAACTCCACCTCGGTGGCCCAGCGTGAGCAGGTGTTCCACAAGAGCAAAAAAGAGATCAAGAAGATCGCCACCGACGGTGCCAAGCTGGTCAAGCAGCTCAGCGAGGAGTACGAGGGCAACTTCCTGTTCGAGTACAGCCCGGAGAGCTTCACCGGCACCGAAGTGGACTACGCCGTGGATGTGTGCAACGCCGTACTGGACATTATGCAGCCCACCCCGGACCGCCCGATGATCATCAACCTGCCGGTCACCGTGGAAATGAGCATGCCCCATGTATATGCCAACCAGATCGAGTACTGTGACAAGCACCTGAAGTACCGTGACAGCGTCATCATCTCCACCCACCCCCACAACGACCGCGGCACCGGCGTGGCCTGCGCCGAGCTGGCCGTGCTGGCCGGTGCCCAGCGTGTGGAGTGCTGCCTGTTCGGCAACGGTGAGCGCACCGGCAACGTGGATGCCGTCACCCTGGCCATGAACCTGTACAGCCACGGGGTAGACCCAAAGCTGGACTTTTCGGATATGCCCGGCATCTGCGCCACCTACGAGCGTGTGACCCGCATGCCCATCTACCAGCGCAGCCCCTACGCCGGGCAGCTGGTGTTTGCCGCTTTCTCCGGCAGCCACCAGGACGCCATTGCCAAGGGCATGGCCTACCGCAAGGAGCACAACGAGCACCGCTGGACCTGCCCCTATATCCCGGTGGACCCCCACGACATCGGCCGCACCTATGACGCCGACGTCATCCGCATCAACAGCCAGAGCGGTAAGGGCGGCATCGGCTTTGTGCTGGAACAGAACTACGGCTACAACCTGCCCCCCAAGATGCGCGAAGCTCTGGGCTACAAGGTCAAGAGCGTGTCCGACCACAGCCACAAGGAGCTGAGTGCCGGAGAGGTGCTGCACATCTTTGAGGACACCTTCCTCAACCGCCGCAAGCCCCTCAATGTCATCGAGGCACACTTTGCTCAGGTCAACGGCATCACCGCCACGGTCACGCTGGACCTGAACGGCCAGCGCAAGGTGGTCACCTCGGTGGGCAACGGCCGTCTGGACGCCGTGGCCAACGCCATCCAGAGCGCTACCGGCATGGAGTTCCATCTGGAGAACTACTCCGAGCACAGCCTGGACGAGGGCTCCACCTCCCGTGCGGCCTCCTATGTGGGCCTGACCTGGGGCGACGGCACCGTCACTTGGGGTGCCGGTACTGACACGGATATCATCGTGGCCGGTGTCAAGGCACTGGTGAGCGCGATCAATAATAAGTAAAAAGGCTTTTTTAAAAGGAGAGTACCACCATGGGAATGACCCTGACGCAGAAGATCCTTGCCGCACATGCCGGGCTTGCCGAGGTCAAGGCAGGCCAGCTCATCAACGCAAAGCTGGACATCGTGCTGGGCAACGACATCACCACCCCCGTCGCCATCAACGAGTTTGAGCGCGCCGGTTTCGACAGCGTGTTCGACAAAGAGCACATCGCCATCGTGCTGGACCACTTTGTGCCCAACAAGGACATCAAGAGTGCCACCCAGTCCAAGCAGTGCCGCGAGTTCGCCAACAAATACGATATCCTCAACTTCTACGATGTGGGCCAGATGGGCATCGAGCACGCCCTGCTGCCCGAAAAAGGCATCGTGACCGCCGGTGACTGCGTCATCGGTGCGGACAGCCACACCTGCACCTACGGTGCACTGGGTGCCTTCTCCACCGGCGTTGGCTCCACCGACATGGCCGCCGGTATGGCCACCGGCATGGCATGGTTCAAGGTGCCCTCTGCCATCAAGTTTGTGCTCAAGGGCAAGTTCAGCCCCCGCGTGTCCGGCAAGGACCTGATCCTGCACATCATCGGCATGATCGGTGTGGACGGTGCCCTGTACAAGAGCATGGAGTTCACCGGCCCCGGCGTTGCCTCCCTGACCATGGACGACCGCCTGTGCATCTGCAACATGGCCATCGAGGCCGGTGCCAAGAACGGCATCTTCCCGGTGGACGAGGTGACCAAAGCCTACCTCAAGGGCCGCAGCCAGCGTGAGCCGGTGTATTACGAAGCCGACCCGGATGCCGAATACGAAAAGACCATTGAGATCGACCTGTCCGCTCTGGAGCCCACCGTCAGCTACCCGCACCTGCCGGAGAACACCCACCTTGCCAGCGAGGGCAAGGAGATCAAAATTGACCAGGTGGTCATCGGCAGCTGCACCAACGGCCGCCTGGAGGACATGGAAGCTGCTTACAATGTGCTCAAGGGCAAGCACATCGCCAAGGGCGTGCGCGGCATTATCATCCCCGCCACCATGGCCGTGTACAAGGAGTGCATCCTGCGCGGCTGGACCACCGCCTTCATTGATGCAGGCTGCATCGTGTCCACTCCCACCTGCGGCCCCTGCCTGGGCGGCTACATGGGCATTCTGGCCGAGGGCGAGCGCTGCGTTTCCACCACCAACCGCAACTTTGTGGGCCGCATGGGCCATGTGAAGAGCGAGGTCTACCTGGCTTCTCCCGCCACCGCCGCCGCCAGCGCCCTCACCGGCTATATCACCGACCCCCGCACGGTCTGATCGGAAAGGAGAACAACAATGAACGCAAAAGGTTCTGTTTTCAAATACCCGGATAACGTGGACACCGATGTCATCATCCCGGCCCGCCACCTGAACACCCAGGACGCCAAGGAGCTGGCCAGCCACTGCATGGAGGACATCGACAAGGACTTCGTCAAGAACGTGAAGGACGGCGACATCATGGTGGGCGGCTGGAACTTCGGCTGCGGCTCCTCCCGTGAGCACGCCCCCCTGTGCATCAAGACCGCCGGCATCTCGGTGGTCATCGCCAAGAGCTTTGCCCGCATCTTCTACCGCAACAGCATCAACATCGGCCTGCCCATCATGGAGTGCCCGGAGGCTGTGGACGCCATCAGCGCAGGCGACACCGTGAGCGTGGACTTTGACACCGGCGTCATCACCGACGAGACCAACGGCAAGGTGTTCCACGCCGAGCCGTTTCCGCCGTTCATCCAGGAGATCATCTCCGCCGGCGGCCTGATGAAGTCGATCAAGGCAAAGAAGTAAGGAGAAACCAATGGAAAAGAACATTGCTGTCATCTGGGGCGACTGCTCCAGCCCGGAGATCGTCAAGCAGACCATCCGCGTGCTTGACAAGGTGGCCGAAAAATACGGCCACACCTTCCACTACACCGACGCCGCCATGGGCGGTGAAGCCATCGACAAATACGGCGACCCCCTGCCCCAGCACGAGCTGGACAAGTGCCTGGCCGCCGACAGCGTGCTGCTGGGTGCCGTGGGCGGCCCCAAGTGGGAGGGCCTGCCCGGGGAGCAGCGCCCGGAAAAGGGCCTGCTGCGTCTGCGCGCCGGCATGGGCCTGTACTCCAACAACCGCCCGGCCAAGATCTGGCCCCAGCTGGCCCCGGCCAGCCCCCTGAAGCCGGAGATCGTGGCGCAGGGCATCGACTTCATCATCGTGCGTGAGCTCATCGGCGGCGTGTACTTCGGCAATCACGAGACCCACACGCTGGAAAACGGCGAGAAGCAGGCCATCGACTCCATGCCCTACTCCGAGCACGAGATCGAGCGCATCGGCCGCATCGGCTTTGAGACCGCTCAGAAGCGCCGCAAGAAGCTGTGCTGCGTGGACAAGGCAAACGTGCTGGACACCAGCCGCCTGTGGCGCAGTGTGATGCACCGCCTGCAGGCCGAGTACCCCGACGTGGAATACAGCGAGATGTTCGTGGACAACTGCGCCATGCAGATCGTGAAGAATCCTGCCCAGTTCGACGTCATCGTCACCGAGAACATGTTCGGCGACATCCTGTCCGACGAGGCTTCCATGATCACCGGTTCCATCGGCATGATCCCGTCCTCCAGCCTGGGCGACGGCACCCGCGGCCTGTACGAGCCCATCCACGGCTCCGCCCCCGACATTGCAGGCAAGGACATCGTCAACCCCACCGCCTGCATCCTGTCGGCTGCCATGATGCTGCGCTACTCCTTCGGCATGACCGAGGAGGCCGATGCCATCGAGAATGCCGTGAACAAGGTGCTGGACAAGGGCCTGCGCACCGCCGACAACATGAGCGAGGGCTGCACCTGCCTGGGCTGCACCGCCATGGGCGACGCCATTCTGGCTGAGATTTGAAAAAGACGAACCCTCTCAGTCACCTTCGGTGACAGCTCCCCCGAAGGGGGAGCTTTATCGGCGCTTTCCGTCAGATGCAAAAAGCTCTCCCTTTCGGGAGAGCTGGCAAAGCCATCAGGCTTTGACTGAGAGGGTTTCATATAACACAAAAGGAGCGGCTCCGCGCGGAGCCGCTCCTTTTGTGTTATGTGTGCAATCAAATTTACTTGGTGCCGTAGATACGGTCGCCGGCATCGCCCAGACCGGGAACGATGTAGCCGTTCTCGTTCAGGTGGTCGTCCTGTGCACCGAGGTAGATGTCCACATCGGGGTGTGCCTCGTGCAGGGCCTTGATGCCTTCCGGAGCAGCGATCAAACCGATGAACTTGATGCGCTTTGCACCGTGCTTCTTGATCTGGGTGATGGCGTCAATGGCGCTGCCGCCGGTTGCCAGCATCGGGTCCAGGACCAGAACGTCGCGCTCTGCAATGTCCTTGGGCAGCTTGCAGAAGTACTCCACGGGCTGCAGGGTCTCCTCGTCGCGGTACAGGCCGATGAAGCCGACCTTTGCGGCGGGCAGCAGGGTCAGCATGCCGTCCAGCATGCCCATGCCGGCGCGCAGGATGGGCACCAGAGCCAGCTTACGGCCTGCCAGGACCTTGGTCTTTGCCATGGTGATGGGAGTTTCGATTTCCACTTCCTCCAGAGGCAGGTCACGGGTGGCTTCGTAGCACAGCAGAGTCGCGATCTCGCCAACAAGGTCACGGAACTCCTTGGTGCCGGTCTGTTTGTTGCGCAGGATGCTGATCTTGTGCTGCAACAGCGGATGCTCAACGATCATCGGGGTCATAAAAACACGCTCCTTATTTTCAATAGATCCATTTCTATCGGATACGACGTTATGCTTTTGCGGCAGCCTCGGCGGCAAGGCGCTCGGCGCGCTCCCGCTCGGCCTGGCTCAGGCGGTGGTAATCCGGCAGCAGAGCCTCCGGCAGAACTGCCTGTCCTGCTTCGGCCATCTGCTTGGCCACCAGTGCCACGGCAGCTGCGCGGCCGCCCCGCAGGGCCGGGGGCGTTTCGAGCACACCCGGCACACTGCCGTATTTATTATAGCACAGAGATGCGCCATCACCAACAAAAAACAGGGGTTTTTTGCAATTTTCTACAAATTGGGCAAGGTCTGCCACGGCGCGGGCATCATCCTCCAGCAGGCGCTGGTAGGTAGCCAGATCAAACGCAGCGCTGTACACCTGCGCGCGGCGGGCATCCAGTGCACAGAGCACCGTGCCCTCGCCGGTGTGGGCCGCTGCCAGTGCTTCCAGCGTGGAAACCGGCGCGCACAGCGTCTCCCGGGGGAAGGCCAGGCCTTTGACAGCGGCCAGACCGATGCGCAGGCCGGTAAAGCTGCCGGGGCCGGCGTTCACGCCATACAGGTCGATGTCGGCGCAGGTCATGCCGCAGGTTTTCAGGCAGGTGTCGATCATCGGCATCAGCGTCTCGCTGTGGGTCATGCCCGCGTCCAGATAGACCTCGTACAGCAGGCGGTCATCCTGCAGCAGGGCCACGCCCGCCGTCTTTCCGGCGGTGTCCACGGCCAGAATGTTCATACCTCTACCCCCTCGATGGTGATCTTGCGGGTATTCTCATCCACCCGCTCAATGTTCACATAGATCGGCTGTTCCAGTGCCAGCAGGTCGGCAAAATTCTCGCTCCACTCTGCCGCCACGATGGCCCCCTGATCCAGATAGTCATAGAACCCGGCCGCGCACAGATCGTTCTCGGTAGAAATGCGGTACAGGTCAAAGTGGGCCAGCGGCCGCGGCCCGCGGTAATAGTTCACGATGGCAAAGGTGGGGCTGCTCACCGGGTCGGTGCAGCCCAGGCCCTTGGCCAGACCCTCGGTAAAGGCCGTTTTGCCTGCGCCCAGCCCCCCGGTAAAGGCAATGAGTGCCCCGGGCTGCAGCACAGCCGCCATGCGCTTGCCCAGCGCCACCGTCTCGGCGCGGGAATGGGTGATGTATTCTGCCATGGAGTTTCCCTCCCAATCATCAAAAAAGGATGGCAGTGCTCTGCCATCCCTTAGTATAGTATACTTTTTGCAAAAGCGCAATGCCAGCTTTGCTCAGGCAGCCTGCTGTGTGCTGTCGGCCGCAGCCTGCACGGCCCGCAGCCGGGCATCCTGATCGCCGCTCAATACCGGGAAAGACGCCACCGCGTGGGGCCGCCGCCCGCCCTGATTGTTGTACCAGATGATATCATCCGCACCGTACAGGTTCAGGCCGAAGTCCACGGCTTCGCGCACCGTATCTCCCGCCAGCAGGCGGTTCACAGTCGCCCACAGCATGCTGCGGGAGTACACCGTGTACACATTGTTCACATAGCCCACCACACAGGCCGCACCGCCGGACAGCAGCGCATCCGCCATGGAAGTGTCCAGATGCCCGCTCTTGCCGTAAAACTCACAGGTCTCCGACAGAATGATCGTGTCCTTCAGCGCACCGCTGCGATAAGCCGCCCGGAAGAACCCCGCCGTGACGGCATAGGCCCCGTTCACCTTGATGATGCGGTGGTTCAGCAGGTCCATGCCGTAGCGCAGATCGTTCCAGAAGGTGGATTTCTCGGTCAGCAGCAGCACAGGCGCGGTGGCCGTGCGCTTCCACAGCCAGCCGTACTCGTAGGTATAATAGGCGCCGTGAGTGCTCAGTACGCACAGGTCATAGTTGTTCATGCGGCGCAGATCGGCCACAGTCACCGTCGTGTCCAGTTTGGTGTCCAGCCCCACCGAGGTCCAGTAGCTCTGCATATAGGCGTAGTTGGGGTAGCGGCTGCTGTTGACCGTGTCGTCAAAAGCATAGTACAGCATCGCGGTCCCATAGGTGCCGTTCTGCGCGGTCTGCTGTGCTGCCTCTGCCAGCTGCAGGTCGGCAGCGGTATTTTCCTCATCCGGGTCCTCCAGCAGGATGCCGCCCAGCGCGCCGCAGCTGTAGGAGAAGCTCACCATGCCGTTTTCCTCGTCGGCATAAATGGAGCCCTTTGCCACCAGCCCCTGCTGCACCAGGTCGTCCAGCTGTTCCAGCGCCGCTGCCTTGCGGTCCGCCGCCGACATGGCGGCGTAGTCCGCGCTGTCGGTCAGGGCGGTAACGGCGGCGTCTGCCTGCTGCATCTCGGTCGCTTCCGAAGCGGTCAGGCTCTGCACCGGTGCGGCAGTATCTATGTCCGGCTCTGCAGCCCATGCGGCCGGCACTGCCGATACCAGCAGCACCACGGCGCACACCGCGCAGAGCAGGCGGCAGGGCATCGTTTGTTGTTTCATCATTTTCCCATCCTTCAGGAGCTGCACACATCCTCCGTGCGCCCCGTTCCCGGCACAAGTGCTGCCTCCTCGTCTGCCGCTTCGGGCGCGGCCGGCACAGGCGGCAACCCCCACTTCTGCCACCTTCATTGTAGAAGCTCCCCCGCCCTTTGTCAAGCGTCCGCGCCCGATTTTGCAAAGCTGTCACACCCTGTTTCTTGCAATGGCCGGGCAGAGTGTGTATAATAAGGATAAACTGGGGTCATATTGCTCGGTGCTGTGTGAGTTCCGGTGTCATCTGCTGATCAGAAAGGATGTGCTTCATTGGAAAGCATTCGACAATATTGGAAACGGACTGACAAGGTCTACCTGCTGCTGTGCATCTTCAGCAGCACCATGGCGGTGCTGGCACTGGCGTCCTGGGCCGCCAAACAGGGCAACGGGTTTGCCACCGACGCGGTCACCGGCCAGATCACCGGCATCGGCGACTACCGCCGTGCGCTGGTGCAGGCCGGTGCGGCTGGCATCGGTCTGGCCATCGCGCTGCTGCTGTCCTGCATCGACTACCGCAGCCTTGTCAAGGTGTGGCCGGTGCATGTGGTGCTGACCTGGGGCCTGGTTCTGCCCACCCTGTTCATCCGCAACGTTTCGGTCGGCCCGCTCACCATCGGCTACAACGCCGGAGATACCGACAACTATTCCTGGTACAAGCTGGGCGGCTTTACCTTCCAGCCCACAGAGCTGGCCAAGATCAGCTTCATCCTCACCTTTGCCATGCATCTGAACAACGTGCGCAGCCACATCAATGAGCCCAAGGAGCTGGCAAAGCTGCTGCTGCATCTGCTGGTGCCCATTGCCATCATCCATGTCCAGGGCGACGACGGCACCGCCATCATCTACGGCATCATCGGCTGCAGCATGATGTTTGCGGCAGGCCTGAGCTGGAAGTATATCCTGGGTGCCGCCGCAGCAGCCGGTGCAGCGGTAGCGGCGGCCTTCGCCTTTTTCAGCGACAAGATCGGCAAGGGCTACCAGTGGTACCGCATCCTGGCCGTTATTGACCCGGAGAACACCACCGGCTGGGCCCCCAGCGAAGCGGTGTGGAAGAACATCATCTACCAGCAGCAGCGCGGCGAGATCGCCATCGGCTCCGGCGGCATCTTCGGCAACGGGCTGTTCGGCGGCCGGTACTACAGTGTACCAAATGCCCACAACGACTTTATCCTGAGCTGGATCGGCAATTCTGCCGGTTTTGTGGGCTGCTGCGTGGTGCTGGGCGTGCTGTTCGCGCTGGTGGTCAAGACCTTTGCCACCGGTGCCCGCAGCGAAGATCTGCTGGGCAGCTACATCTGCGCCGGCATCGGCGGTGCCCTGATGGCTCAGATCGCGGTGAACGTGGGCATGAACCTGCGCCTGCTGCCGGTCATCGGCGTCACGCTGCCCTTCTACTCCGCCGGCGGCAGTTCGGTGCTGATGCTGTACATCTGCGTCGGACTGGTGCTCTCGGTCTACAGTCACAACACCAAAAGCCTGTTCGGCTGACCGGTTCCCGGTCCTTCACGGACGAAGCATTCTGCTTCGTCCGTTTTTTTGTTGCGGTACGATCCCTTTCGGCATTATTTGCAACAAAAACGTAACATTTTTAGTGACATTTTTTGTTGCGAAATCGTCTGTTTCGTGCTAAAATGAAGGCAAAAACAGAGTGCACTTCTGTTGCGGTGTATCAAATGATTGTTGCACTTTGTCCGTCTTGATTTTTCGCACACATTCAGGAGGGGATTCGTATGGCAACTCTGCGGGTTCATGATTCAACGGAATATTGGAAGAAAACAGATCTGATGGTAAAACCGGCCTCCTACCCCATGGCGGTCGGGTATGACGTTCCCAGCGTCGACACGATCCGTCGGCCTCTGACGCTGGATCTTTCCGAAGTCTCCCACGAGGATCGGGTCTACTGGGCGGTGCGCCGGGCACAGGATATTCTTTTGTCCTCGCTGGCGCTGGTGGCGCTTTCGCCTCTGCTGCTGATCACCTATGCGGCCATCTGGATCGACAGCCCCGGTGCCCGCCCCATTTTCACCCAGCAGCGGGTAGGACGCAACGGCAAGCTGTTCAAGATGTACAAGTTCCGCACCATGTGCCCGGACGCAGAACAGAAGCTCAAGGACCTGATGGAGCACAATGAGAAGGACGGCCCTGTGTTCAAGATGAAGAACGACCCCCGCATCACCCGGGTGGGCAAGTTCCTGCGCAAGACCAGCATCGACGAGCTGCCCCAGCTCTTCAACGTGCTGAAGGGCGAAATGAGCATCGTCGGCCCGCGCCCGGCACTGCCCCGTGAGGTCACACAGTATACCGCCTATGAGTGGCAGCGGCTGTATGTGACCCCCGGCCTGAGCTGCTACTGGCAGATCGCGCCCCATCGCGACCAGCTGAGCTTTGAAGAGTGGATGGACCTGGACATCAAGTATGTTCACGAGCGCAGCTTCCTGGTGGACTGGAAGATCATCTTCTGCACCTTCCGCGCCATGCTGTTTGGTCATGGCGCATAACATCGTATCGCAAAAAATCCCCGTTGTGCAGCTGCACAGCGGGGATTTTGTTGTTTGTGGGGGATGATAAACTCCTTCCGTCATCGCTGATGCGATGCCACCTCCCTCTCAGAGGGAGGCTTTGGCGTTGCAATAAGACGGAAAAGGCTCCTCCTCCGGGGGAGCTGACAAACCCGCAAGGGTTTGACTGAGGGAGTTTTTACTTCAGCACGGCGCCCAGGTTTGCACTGGTGACCATGCGGGCATAGCGGCTCAGCCAGCCGGTCTTGATGTTGGGTTCCGGAGCCACATACTTTGCCTTGCGCTCGGCCAGCACCTCGTCGGACACCTCCAGCGTGATCTTGGCGTTGGGAATATCAATGTTGATGATATCGCCCTCTTCGATCAGGCCGATGGGGCCGCCGGAAGCAGCTTCCGGGCTGACGTGGCCGATGGCAGCACCACGGCTTGCACCGGAGAAGCGGCCGTCGGTGATCAGGGCCACGGTCTTGTCCAGCTTCATACCGGCCAGCGCGGAAGTGGGGTTCAGCATCTCACGCATGCCGGGGCCGCCCTTGGGGCCTTCGTAGCGGATGACCACCACATCGCCCGGGACGATCTGACCGGCGTAGATGGCCGCAATGGCGGTCTCCTCGCTGTTGAATACACGGGCCGGGCCGGAGTGCTGCTGCATCTCCGGAGCCACGGCACTGCGCTTGACCACGCAGCCGTCCGGTGCGATGTTGCCCCACAGGATCTGCAGACCGCCGGTCTGGGAGTAGGGGTTGTCGATGGGACGGATGGCCTTTTCGTTCAGGATGTGGGCACCCTGGATGTTCTCGCCCAGGGTCTTGCCGGTGACGGTGGGCACCTCCAGATCCAGCAGGCCCTTCTTGGCCAGCTCGGCCTGCACGGCGGGGATGCCGCCGGCGGCGTACAGATCCGGCATGTGGGTGGGACCGGCCGGGGCCAGATGGCACAGGTTGGGGGTCTTGGCGCTGATCTCATTGAACAGCTTCAAGTCGATGGGCACACCGGCCTCGTAAGCGATGGCCAGCAGGTGCAGCACGGTGTTGGTGGAGCACCCCAGCGCCATGTCGCAGGTCAGTGCGTTGCGGATGGAGCGCTCGTTGATGATCTGGCGGGCGGTGATGCCCTTCTTCACCATGTCCATGATGGCCATACCGGCGTGCTTGGCCAGCTGCAGGCGCTTGGAATACACAGCGGGAATGGTGCCGTTGCCGGGCAGTGCGATGCCGATGGCCTCACACAGGCAGTTCATGCTGTTGGCGGTGTACATGCCGGAGCAGCTGCCGCAGCTGGGGCAGCAGTTGCAGGTGCAGTCCTCCAGCTGATCTTCGGTGATCATACCGGCCTTGTAAGCACCCACGGCCTCAAACATCTTGGACAGACTGACTTCCTCGCCGCCGTAGGTGCCGGCCAGCATCGGGCCGCCGGAGCAGACCACGGCGGGCACATCCATACGGACGGCGGCCATGACCATGCCGGGCACGATCTTGTCGCAGTTGGGCACCAGCACCAGGCCGTCCAGCTGATGGGCCATGAGCATGGTCTCCACGCTGTCGCAGATCAGCTCACGGGAAGCCAGGGAATACTTCATGCCCACATGGCCCATGGCGATGCCGTCGCACACGCCGATGGCCGGGATCAGGATGGGGGTGCCTCCGGCCATTTCCACACCGGCCTTGACGGCGTCAGCGATCTTATCCAGGTTCATGTGGCCGGGCACGATCTCGCTGTAGGCGCTCACCACGCCGATGAGCGGACGCTCCAGCTCTTCCGGGGTGTAACCCAGTGCATAAAACAGGCTGCGGTTCGGCGCACGCTCCGAACCCTTGGTCACGTTGTCACTTCTCATTGTTTATTCCTCTTTTTCTTATAGCAAAAGACTCCCTCCCAAAGGAGGGAATCTTTCCTGATTTTATCACAAGTTTTGGCTGAACTCCTTCCGTCATCGCTTGCGCGATGTCACCTCCCTCACGGAGGGAGGCTTCACGCTGCGATCAGGCAAAAGGCTCCCTCTTTGAGGGGGCTGTCGCCGCAGGCGACTGGGGGAGTTGATTACTTCTTCAGCCAGCTCATCATGCTGCGCAGCTCTGCGCCGACCTTCTCGATGGGCAGCTCGGCTTCCATGCGGCGCTTTGCCAGGAAGTGGACCTTGCGGCCGCCGTTGGGGTTCATCTCGGTCAGGAACTCGGAAGCGAAGGTGCCGTCCTGGATCTCGGTCAGGACCTTCTTCATCTCCTTGCGGGTCTCGGCGGTGATCAGGCGCTTGCCGGTGCGGTAGTCGCCGTACTCTGCGGTGTTGGAGATGGAGTAACGCATCTTGGAGAAGCCACCCTCGTTGATCAGGTCAACGATCAGCTTCATCTCGTGGCAGGTCTCAAAGTAAGCCATCTCGGGCTCGTAACCAGCCTCCACCAGGGTGTCGAAACCGGCGTGGATCAGCTCGGAAACGCCGCCGCACAGCACGGCCTGCTCGCCGAACAGGTCGGTCTCGGTCTCCTCCTTGAAGGTGGTCTGCAGGATGCCTGCACGGCCTGCGCCGATGCCGGAAGCGTAGGCCAGAGCGATGTCCTTGGCCTTACCGGTGTAGTCCTGCTCCACGCAGATCAGAGAGGGGCAGCCCTCGCCCTCGGTGTACAGGCGGCGCACGATGTGGCCGGGGCCCTTGGGAGCGATCATGATGACGTCCACGTTCTTGGGAGCGGTGATGGTCTTGAAGTGGATGTTGAAGCCGTGTGCAAAGGCCAGAGCCTTGCCCTCGGTCATATAAGGAGCAACCTGCTTGTTGTAGATGTCGGCGCACAGCTCATCGGGAACCAGCATCATGACCACATCGCCGGCCTTGGCAGCCTCTTCCACTTCCATGACCTTGAAGTTGTCGTGGGTGGCAGCGAACTCGGAAGCCTTTGCCCAGTGAGCAGAACCCTTGCGCAGGCCGACGACGACGTTGACGCCACTCTCGGCCAGGTTTTCGGAGTGTGCATGGCCCTGACTGCCAAAGCCGATGACCGCGACGGTCTTGCCGTCCAGCACGCCGAGGTTGCAGTCGGAATCGTAGTATTTCTTGATAGCCATAGTAGTTGTTCTCCTTTTTATTCTTCTGTTGCGGCTAATAATAAACGATCTTTATTTTTTCGCTCACCGGGGAGCGGAAAAAACATTCAGGTGCGTTCCGGGCAATGGGTGCCCGGCAGAGGGAGCTGGGCCGCGCGCACTTCCTGCGGCGGCTTCTGCATATGCTGGTGCATTCCGCCGCGTTCCAGCGCCGTGACGCCGGTGCGGCACTGTTCCAGGATCTCGTAGTCCTCGAACATCTTCAGGAAGGCGTCGATCTTGTCCGGCTTGCCGATCAGTTCAAACACCATGCTGTCCGGCGACAGGTCAATGATCTTGGCCTTGTAAATGTTGGCGATCTCCCGCAGCTCGGCGCGGTTGTGCACGTCGGACGCCACCTTGAGCAGCAGCAGTTCCCGCTGGAGGGTCTTGTCCTTGTCCAGCACGAACACCTGCCGGGTCACTTCCAGACGCTCAGTCTGGAGGATGAGCTGCTTCAGGGCCCGGTCGTCGCTGGTGATGGTCAGGGTGATGCGGCTGACGGCCGGATCGTTGGTGGCCGAAACGGTCAGAGTGTCGATGTTGAAGCCGCGGCGGCAGAACAGGTTGGACACCCGGGCCAGAACGCCGCTCTGGTTGTCCACCAGCAGGCTGATGACCCTGCGCTGACTGGATTCCATATTGCTGTGTCCTCCTTATTCCATGATGATATCGTTGATGTCACCGCCGCCGGGGATCATGGGCAGGACCTTTTCGTCCTTGTCGATGATGCACTCGATCCAGGTGGGGCCTTTGCGCTGGAGCGCCTCGGCAAATGCCTGCTGGAACTCCGGCAGGTTGGTGCAGCGGCAGCCCTTCAGGCCAAAGCCCTCGGCCAGCTTGACGAAGTCGGTGTGACGGTGGGGATCGGTCTGGCTGTAGCGCTTGCCGTAGAAGGTGGTCTGCCACTGGCGTACCATACCCAGCACGGAATTGTTGAAGATGACCGTGATGATGGGCAGGTCGTAGCTGACGGCGGTGCAGGCCTCGTTCAGGTTCATATGGAAGGAACCGTCACCGGTGAACATGACCACACGCTGGTCCCGGCCAAGGGCCATCTGGGCACCGATTGCGGCACCGTAGCCAAAGCCCATGGTGCCCAGGCCGCCGCTGGTGATGAAACCGCGGCTCTTGGCGTGGCGCAGGTACTGGGCCGCCCACATCTGGTGCTGGCCCACATCGGTGACGTATACGGCCTCCGGGCCGCACTGGTTGCACACCTCACCGATGACCTGATGGGGCATCAGGTGGGTGGGGTCGGACACCGGGTGGTAATCCTGTGCCTGCCACTCGTGGATCATCTTCATCCAGTCGGGGTGCTTTGCCTCTTTGATCTGCGGCAGCATGGCCTGCAGCACATAGGCGGCATCGCCCACGATGGACAGGTCCACTTCCACATTCTTGCCCAGCTCGCTGGGGTCGATGTCGATCTGGATGATGGTGGCATTCTTGGCAAAGGTCTTGGGTTTCAGCGCCACACGGTCCGAGAAGCGGGTACCCACCGCGATCAGCACGTCACAGTCGGCCACGGCCCGGTTGGAGGTGTAACAGCCGTGCATGCCCAGCATGCCGATGTTCATGGGGTCGCCGTAAGGCACCACACCGGCCGCCATCAGGGTGTAGGTGGCCGGGATCTCGGCCTTGTGCAGCAGATCCCGCAGCGGCTGGCAGGAGGCCGCGCTGCGCACGCCGCCGCCAAAGTACACCAGCGGGCGCTGTGCCGCGTTGATCAGGTCGGCTGCCCAGCGCACCTGCTCTGCATCAAAGGTGGTGACGGTGCGGATGGGCTCCGGCTGCTTGTTTTCAAACTCGCACACGGCGGCAGTCACATCCTTGGGGATGTCCACCAGCACCGGGCCTTTGCGGCCGCTCTGTGCAATGCGGAAAGCTGCGCGCATGGTGTCGGCCAGATCCTCGACCCGGCGCACCGTGAAGTTGTGCTTGGTGATGGGCATCGTGATGCCCTCAATGTAGGCTTCCTGGAAGCTGTCCTTGCCGATGCCGGGGGTGGCCACGTTGCCGGTGAACGCCACCATGGGCACCGAGTCCATGTAGGCCGTGGCAATGCCCGTGACCAGATTGGTGGCACCCGGGCCGCTGGTGGCCAGCACCACGCCGGTGCGGCCGGTGGCACGGGCGTAACCGTCGGCTGCATGGGCAGCGCCCTGCTCGTGTGCCGTGAGCACATGGGTGATGCGGTCGGCATTCTTATACAGCTCATCGTAAAGATTCAGCACTGCACCGCCGGGATAACCAAAAATGGTATCCACGCCCTGCTCACAAAGAACCTCCACAAAAATCTGAGAACCGTTCAACTGCATGGTGAGTTACTCCTGTTTCCTAAACCTTTTTCATGTACGCTCTGCAGGGGGCGGGGGTAAAAGAAAAGGCCCTTGTCCCCTGTTCATTCCAAGAGACAAAGACCTTGTGATCATCAAGCTCTCTGCGGTACCACTCTCGTTGGTGCGCTGTGCACCCTCTCATGGGCTTCCAACAAAGCCCTGCCTCATAACGGCGGCTGCCGGCGCTGCTTACAAGGGTCTGACACCCGTTGGGCAGGCTGCTCCGGGAGGATTTCTCCCACGAAACACTGACTGCCTCGCACCAAACGGCAGCTCTCTGAACAGGGGGGATCGTGTGGTACTTTTTCCCATCCACGCATTTGTTGATGTAAATTATACTATAAACCGGGCTGATGTCAATCGACAATTTGTAACTTGAGTCACATAAAAAGTGAATAAAATTGAACACGTCTGCGTGTACTCTTGCAACCCTACTCAAACCGCTGTATACTTTTATTGCCTGTGTGTCACCGTGACACGCTCTTTTTTGCACAACAAAAGAGAAACGAAAAACAGGGCAGAGGGATGGGACTATGAAACTGAAAGAATGGAACGCCCGGCTCCACGGGCTGGTGATCTTCCGCACCCTGCTGGAGGACCCGGTGCTGGCCAAACTGCTGAATCTGACCGACCGCATGGAGGCCGGGGGCCGGGGCGTGGGTCCGGTGTGTGACGCCGTGGCCCAGTTTGAAGCAGCACTGTTTGAGCGCACCACCAACTGGGGCACCTACCTGAGCACCACCGTGCTGGAGACCGAGACCGTGTGCGTGCGGCAGGCCGCTGCCGGTACCCTGCCCCCCGTTCTGCAGACTGCACTGGACAACGAGCTGGCCTTCCTGCAGCAGCTGTGCGGCCTGACCCTGGATGCCCTGCTGGACGCGGCAGAGGTCCCGGCCGAAGAGCTGGCCTTCCTGCCCCGGTGGGAGACGGCCGACCTTGACCTGCCCGCTGCCTATGCCCAGCGCATGAGCGAGGTGGGCAAGAAGGGCTACGGCATGTTTGCCAAGCACCATGTATTTACAGTAGAAAACGGCAAGCTGGTGCCGGTGAAGTACCCCGACCCCCAGCGTCTTTCCGAGCTGCCGGGCTACGAAAAGGAGCGGGAAAAGGTGATCGCCAACACCCGTGCCCTGCTGGCCGGGATGCCCGCCAACAATGTGCTGCTGTACGGCGACGCCGGCACCGGCAAGTCCAGCTCGGTCAAGGCCATCGCCAACGAGTTTGCCCCGGAGGGCCTGCGGCTGGTGGAAGTGAAAAAGAACCAGCTGTACCAGATCCCCGACCTGATGGACAAGCTGGCCGCCAACCCCCTCAAGTTTATCCTGTTCATCGACGACCTGAGCTTTACCGCCAACGACGATAACTTTGCCGCCCTCAAGGCCATTCTGGAGGGCAGCGTGGGCGGCCGTGCCCGCAACATCGCGGTGTACGCCACCTCCAACCGCCGCCACCTCATCAAGGAGACCCTGACCGACCGCACCGGCGACGACATCCACGAAGCCGACACCCGGCAGGAGCTCATGAGCCTTTCGGCCCGGTTCGGCCTGACCGTGACCTTCCAGCGGCCGGAAAAAGCCCGGTTCGAGACCATCCTGGAGGAGCTGGCAAAACAGCACCACGTCGATATGCCCATGGACCAGCTGCTGGTCAAGGCCGAGGCCTTTGCCATCCGCGCCGGCGGCCGCAGCCCCCGCGTGGCCAAACAGTTCATCGAGCAGTGTGAGGCCGGTGTGCAGAAGTAACACTTCTGCCCGGCACGCAGCAAAGCACCCGCAGACGTTTTCCGCGTTTCCAGCGCCGGAAAACGCCCTTGCGGGTGCCTTTTTTCTGCCGCAGTTTCCCGCAAAAAAGTCGCATGAACGCCGCAATTAGTTTGTCGTTATTTTAACGACAAACTCCCGTCAAAAGTTTCACAAAAGCGTCGTGAATTCGTGAAAATTTTGACTTTTCAAGAATCTTTGTCTATTTTTTATTTATCGGCAAAAAGGCTTGATTTCCGGCAAACAGCGGACTATAATATGGCCAAAATCAGCCCGGCGGGGCGCAGCTCCTCCGGGCACATTCTGGAGGATAACTATGGGCTTTTTAACGGGTAAGACCGCACTCATCACCGGTGCAGGGCGCGCAGTCCTGCAGGATGGCAGCTGCGGTTCCATTGGATACGGCATTGCTACGGCCTACGCAAAAGAGGGTGCAAACCTTGTGATCACCGGCCGCAATGTGAAAAAACTGGAAGAGGCCAAGCAGGAGCTGGAGAGCAAGTACGGCATCAAGGTGCTGCCGGTGCAGGCCGATGTGTGCGCCGGCGGCGACAACGAAGCCACCGTGCAGAATGTAGTGAAGCAGGCCGTTGACGCCTTTGGCGGCATTCAGGTGCTGATCAACAACGCACAGGCCTCGGCTTCCGGCGTCTCGCTGGCCGAGCACACCACCGAGCAGTTCGACCTGGCCCTGTATTCGGGCCTGTACGCAGCCTTCTATTATATGAAGGCCTGCTACCCCTACCTGAAAGAGTCCCACGGCAGCGTGATCAACTTTGCCTCCGGTGCCGGCCTGTTCGGCAACTACGGCCAGTGCGCCTACGCTGCCGCCAAGGAGGGCATCCGCGGCCTGTCCCGCGTGGCCGCCACCGAGTGGGGCCCGGATGACATCAACGTCAACGTTGTCTGCCCACTGGCCTGGACCGCCAAGCTGGAGCAGTTCCAGCAGGCTTACCCGGAGGCCTTCAAGGCCAACGTCAAAATGCCGCCCATGGGCCACTACGGCAACGCCGAACTGGAGATCGGCCGCGTGTGCGTCCAGCTGGCCATGCCGGACTTCAAGTTCATGTCCGGCGAGACCCTCACGCTGGAGGGCGGCATGGGTCAGCGCCCGTAACTTTGCGTTTTTCTTCCTTCTTCTCAATAGACAAAAGAGGCTGTGCCGGTGGGCACAGCCTCTTTTGTCTATCTGTTGCTTTTGGGATCAGCCCCGCACCGCGATGCACTCGATCTCGAGCTTTGCACCCTTGGGGATGGCTGCCACCTGCACGCAGCTGCGGGCCGGGAACGGCTCTGCAAAGGCCTTGGCATACTCTGCGTTCACAGCCGCAAAGTCGTTGATGTCGGCCAGAAAGATCACGGTCTTGACCACATTGGCCATGGTCAGGCCGGCCTCGGCCAGAATAGCCTTGAGGTTTGCCAGGCTCTGTGCGGCCTGCTCTTCCACGGTATCGGCCATCTTGCCGGTGGCGGGGTCTACCGGGATCTGACCGGATACGAATACCATATTGCCCAGGTCCAGTGCCTGGCTGTAGGGGCCGATGGCGGCAGGTGCGTTGGGGGTAGATACGGCTTTCATCGTGGTTCTCCTTTGTTTGTAGATTCATGATTTGAAACAGCCGTTGTTTCAAGCGGGCTGACTTATATTATAGCAAATCTTCAATGATACTTCCAATAGGAGCCGGTATACTCTTTTGCTGCGGTCAGTGCATCCGGATGCTCAAACAGCAACGCATACTGCGCATAGCTTACATCCGGCGCAGAACCGTCCGTGTAAAATTTATTTCTGTCCCGAACCGGAGGTCTGGCACAGGCAGTACGGTAAAGCGTTGCTCTGTTCGTGCCCGTGCCACCCAGATCACCGATCTCAAACGTCAGGCAGCCATCTATGACGGTCAGTTTTCCATTCAACGGCGTGTCAGTCTCCGCAAGGCGGGTCACAAAAGAGTTCTGCACACGGTACAGCTTTCCGGAATAGTCGGACATCAAAACGTGCGCCCCGCCAAACTGCCCATAATATTTTGCGTCCGGTCTCTGCTGATATTCCCACATGAAATGCTCATACAGGCAATTTTCCCGGTATACATCACCGGGACCCCCCAGTTGTTCCGTTTTCCCTTTGAAGCGCCGTTGTTCCTGTGCTTCCTCCCAGCCCAGAAGGGCACGTTCCAGATAAATCGTCTGTGTCCCCAGCACGGTTTCAAGCTGTTTCGGTTTTGTCTGATACAGTTCAGCCAGCTGTGGCAGAAACTTCTCCTGAAAGGTCTGGAGTTGCAAAGAACTGAACGGGTTCTGTTCCCGAATCGCAGTTAGAAGCCCCTGCGTTTGAGTATCTGCACTGCTAAAGTCATGGTTTTTCAGCAAATACTGACAAAGCGTCTGTATGTTACCGACATCATCTGTAATGTCGATCCCGATGATTGAAATTTTTTCTGCAGCATCCCTGCCGCTGTTCCAGTCGGCAATCCATGAATACAGCTCATAGTCCTCTTTGGAGAGCGTGCACCGATCAAGCCAATCCGAAAAGGAAAGTCTCCCCTGCACGGTTTCATTTTCAAGAAATGCCGTGGCATATCCACTTTCCTCTACAAGAACACGAACCCCCTTTTCTTTTACAAGGTATTGGAACAGAGCATTGCGGAATTGCTGATATTCTGTGCAGCGATGGGTTTCTCCAAAGAGATAGACCTGCGCATTCTCATAGCGGAGCATTTTAGAAATGCCCGCACCGGTAGCAAGATCGATCACCTGAGAGTTTCCCGGATAAAACGCAAAAATAAGTGCCAAAAGAACAGCCAGCAAAACCACACCGGCGAGAACCCGTTTTTGCATGCTGCATCCTCCCCGTGAAAAAAACATCGTTCAAACTCTGCCAATACGTTTTATTTTTCTTTATAGTTTTTCCAATACCGGCCTGGCTGCTCCTCACTGGCCGTGACCTGAGACGGATGCTCGAACAGCAACGCATACTGTGCGATTTTTTCATCCGGGGTGTCGGGAGCTTCGGCATAGAACTTTCCGCTTTCGGAACCAGGGTTCTTTGCAAGGGCGGTATTGTATAAGGTAAGGTGATTGGTATCAGTCTCCCCCAACTCCCCGATCTCATGGGTGATTGCACCGTCGATCACGGTCAGCTTGCCATCAAGAAAGCTGTTTTTCCCAGCCATCCGGGACACAAAGCTATTGTTGATCCGGGACGATCCTTCTTTTTGCACATAGTTTTCCATCTGAACGTGTGCTGCGCCGAACGAACCAAAATACTTTGCGGTCGGGTTTTCCTCATAGACCCTCCGGAGGTTCGCATACAGGGCATCCTCCCGATACGCCACGGCGGGGCCATCCAGCTGGAGATCCGGCTGATAGTCGTTCAGCTTGTAGCACTCCTGTCCCTGCTGCCAACCCTGAAGCACGCGTTCCAGATGGATCGCCTGATCTCCCAGCGCCAGTTCAAGCTGTTCCGGGTTTGTCTGGTACAGTTCGATCAGCTGCGGCAACAAACTGTTCTCAAAGCGCTGCTGAAACTGGCATTTCTGGGTGCTGATCAAAAGCATCTGCGTCTTTGTATCTGCCGCAGAAAAATCACAGTCTCTCAGCAAATACCGGCAGAAGGCATAGACCATCCCGATCGAATCGGTGATATCGATACCGACAATGGAGATCTTATCCCTATCCGGTCTATTCTGATTGAATTCTGACATCCACTGGAACAGCTCATAGTCCTCTTTGGATACGACAAACTGATCATATCCGTATTCGTCGGCAAAGGACAACCGGTTCTGTGCCGTTTCATTTTCGAGAAAGCCGCTTGCATAGCCGTGCTCCATCAAAAGAACACGCACGCCCTTTTTCTCTACAAGGTACTTGAACAGAGCATTGCGGAATTGCTGATATTCTGTGCAACGATGTGTTTCTCCAAAGAGATAGACCTGCGCATTCTCATAGCGGAGCATTTTAGAAATACCCGCACCGGTGGAGAGGTCGATCTCCTGAGAGCTTCTCGGATAAAGTTCAAAGACAAGGGCACAAAGGATGACGAGCGACAATGCAAACGCGAGAAATTTCCTGCGCAAAATAACCCCTCCCGTAAAAAGTGAATCCACAAAACGTCGTGTCATTATTTTTACGCATGGGGATTGGATTGTCCACATTCCGGGAATGAACACGGGTTTTCTTGTCATGAAACCGGCAATTGCAGCTTTCACGCCACAGACTGCAAGTTCAGCGCAGCCCTATTATCAGCAGCCCTCTGCTGAAATTGCATTGACTTGAAGGGAGCACTGCGTTATTATGAGTAACAAAACCGGTCTGTGTTATCCGGAAGGAGGTTGCCGATTGAATTTACTGATTTGTGATGATGAGCCCGCTGTCGTGGAGCAAGTTTCTGCATTACTCCGAGACCATTGCGAAAAAAGCGGCATCTCTGCGCACTTTTATCCTTTCAGCGATCCCAGCGCGATCAAAGACCTTTCTTCCTATGATCTTGCATTCCTGGACATCGACATGGGCGATTCCAGCGGCATTGACCTCGCACGGACTCTTCGCAGGGAAACCCCCGGAGTCGTGATCATCTTTCTCACAAACTTTATCCAATACGCTCCAGAAGGGTTTGAGGTACAGGCATTCCGGTATCTTTTGAAACGTGATATGAACGAAAAGCTGATTCCTTATTTTGAAGCCGCAAGCAAAGAAGTCATTCAACGAAAGAGGATTCTCACCATTTCGGTCCATTCCGAACCGATCGACATTCCTGTAAATCACATTCTCTATCTGGAGGCCAATCTGCGGGTCATCGTCATGCACCTGATCCATGACGAGCGAACGGAGTATCATTTCTACAGCAATCTGTCCGATCTGTCAAAAAAGTTGGAGGACCTCGGTTTCCTGCGCGTTCAACGCTCATTTTTGGTAAACATGGAGTACATCGTGCAGCTGCAATACGAAAAGGTGAGCCTGACCGGCGGGATCGTTTTGCCTTCAAGCGCTAAGAACCATAAGGAACTGAAGCAGCACTATCTGCTGTGGCGGGGGAAAAACCGATGGGCGATTTCTTGAGTTTTCTTTATACCGTGGTCGATTCCCTTTCGCTGATCCTCTTTTTGGACGTATTTGCTGAACGACGCTGGAGTGACCGGAAATTCACCATCGGCGTCGGCTGCTTCGTTGCGCTGAACTTCTGGATCCTGAAGGTTCCGCTGATCTTCTTTCACCGCAATCAGGCCATAAAAATCGGGATGATCCTTTTATCCTACACGTTCAGTGCACGGGTGTTGTACACCAAAATTTCCAATACACTGCTTTTGCTTCTTGTAGGTGTAGAATATCTTATCACTTATTCCCTGTCTTTCGGGCTGGGCATGCTGGGTGCTTTTGTCTGTGGGATGGACGGTGAATCGTTCCGGTCGAGTTTTCCGCTCATGATCGTCTACGGGATCATCAACTATTCCACAGAATTGTTTCTGGCCTATCTATTCCGAAAGCTCATGAAGCAAAAAGCATTTCCGGGAGCGCGGAACCGACTGAATGAATCGCAATTGGGGTTTTACTTTTTGTTCCCATGCACATCCTTTTTCATGCTGGGGATCCTGCTGTATATCACAACCGGGAAACCGGTAGGCGAAGGTGTAATTGCCTTTACATGTGGCTTGATCCTTGCGGCAAATGCTGCTCTCCTGTACCTCTTGGATCGGATGGAACGAGCCATCGAAACCAAGGAAAATCTTTTGGCACTGGGGCAGCAGATTCAACTGCAGGCCAAAAATATGGAAGCGGCGAGCAGACTTTATGCAGAACAGCGTCACAAGGTCCACGATTTCAGAGCACACCTCAACACGGTCCAAAGCCTTTTGCTGAATCAGGAATACAAAGCTGCCGAACAGTATTTGCGTTCCGTAACCACTATGCAGACCGACCGGCTGTTTCTGGTCAACTCGCACCACGCGATCCTGGACGCGCTGTTCAATACCAAAGCGACCGAAGCAATCAAAAAAGGGATCAGCATCGACTTTGAGGTGAACGATCTTTCCGCATTGCCATTGGATGTATCGGATATGGTCGTGCTCTTTGCCAATCTGCTGGACAATGCAACGGAAGCCTGTGAAAAACTCGAGAGCGAAAAGACGATTCATGTTTCCGCCGTACTGAGACAGAGCTTCTTTTTTTCCGTCCGGAACACATCCGCTCCGGTAAAGATCCATAACGGGAACATCCGAACGACAAAATCCAATCCCGCTCTCCACGGTTTTGGTCTCTCCAACATCAAACTCATTCTGAATAAATATGCAGCAGACTTTATTATGGACTATGCCGATGGATGGTTTCAGTTTACCGGGGAAATCGAGCTGTAACCGTTCAAACTTCCCATGAAAAAATGGCCCGCGTTTTCACGCAGGCCATTTTTTATCGGCTCACACACGCTCACTCACGAGCTGGAAGCCCTCTTTGGTCAGTTCGGCACGGATCTGTTCGATCTGGGCCGCGTCGCGGGTCTCCAGCGTCAGCTTGAGGAAGCAGCTGGAAATGGGCATGTTGGGGTCGGAACCGTCGTGCAGCACCGACACCACGTTGCTGCCGCAGCGGGAGACGATCTCAGCCACACGCTGGAGCTGGCCGGGCTTGTCCTCCAGAGCAATGGTCAGGTTGGCCTTGCGGCCGCTCATGACCAGGCCGCGGGTGATCACGCGGCTGAGGATGTTCACGTCGATGTTGCCGCCGGAGATGACACACACCACCTTCTTGCCCTCAATGGGCAGCTTGTGGAACAGGGCCGCAGCCACGGGCACCGCACCGGCACCCTCGGCCACCAGCTTCTGGTTTTCCATCAGGGAGAGGATGGCGGCGGCGGTCTCGTCCTCGCTCACCGTCACGACGTCGTCCACATACTGCTCGCAGAGCTGGTAGGTCAGCTCGCCGGGGGTCTTGACCTGAATGCCATCGGCAAAGGTGGAGGCAGCTTTCAGGGTCTGGTACTTGTGCTCGTGCAGGCTGCGGTACATGCTGGGGGCACCCTCGGCCTGTACGCCGTACACCTTGACCTCCGGGCGCAGGCTCTTGATGGCAAAGGCCACGCCGGAGATCAGGCCGCCGCCGCCCACCGGCACAATGACTGCATCCAGATCCGGCAGCTGATCCAGAATCTCCAGACCGATGGTGCCCTGGCCTGCAATGACCTGCTCGTCATCATAGGGGTGGATAAAGGTCATGCCGGTCTCTTCCTGCAGCTCCACGGCCTTGTCGTGGGCGTCATCGTAGGTGCCGGGCACCAGGCAGACCTCTGCCCCCAGGTTCTTGGTGTTTTCCACCTTCATGATAGGGGCACCGTCCGGCATGCAGACGATGCTCTTGATGCCGCGGCGGGTGGCGGCCAGCGCCACGCCCTGCGCATGATTGCCGGCCGAGCAGGCAATGACGCCCTTGGCGCTTTCTTCGGGCGAAAGCTGGCTGATCTTATAGTAAGCACCGCGCACCTTGAAGCTGCCGGTGGCCTGCAGATTCTCGGTTTTCAGGTAGAGCTGGCAGCCCTTGGACAGCTTGGGGGCCTCGATGAGGTCGGTCTTGCGGGCAACGTCCTTGAGCACAAAGGCAGCGTGGTAGATTTTATCCAGAGTCAACATGACGATTCCTTCCCTTTTTCGTTTCCGTGATGTCATCCAGTATATGTTACCAAAATTGTTTTGTCAAATGAATTTCGTTCACGATAGAAGCACCTAAAAAGAGAACTGCCGCAGACGTTTCGTCCACAGCAGTTCTCTGCCTTATTTTTTATGCGGTTATGTTGTTGGCATCAACGGCCGCGTCCGCCGCCGCCGCCATGGAAGCTGCCGCCGCCCATGCCGCCAAAGGAGCCGCCGCCGCCAAAACTGCCGCCGCCAAAGGAACCACCACCGAAGCCGCCGCTGCGGGGCGGAGTGCTGCGGGGCGGGGTACGGCGCGGCGGCGGA
>OOBR01000187.1_pt1 | contig 74925 bp, 61 predicted proteins | sample 1671281 | NCBI WGS metagenome assembly OOBR01 (sample SAMN06348140, study PRJEB24527) | human gut metagenome | biome: human gut; feature: ankylosing spondylitis patient; material: feces | host: Homo sapiens | place: China | collected 2015-10
CCGGCAGGTTAAAGAACTTGGCAAAACGTGTGCGCGCACGGTAGCCGGTTCCTTCGGGCTGGACTTCGTCAAGAGGTTTTCGGTAATTTTTCTAAATTCATCAGGTTGTCTGCAAGGAAGTCCCTTGTGACCTCATGTCTGCACATATCCTTGAACATCTTTTCAATCGGCTTTTTGGCGGTTTCGGACTGCTTCACGCACACAATAAAGGTGGTTTTACCAATCTGCACCGAATAACTCGAATTCTGATTTTCCATTGAATCTCTCCTTTTATCGTCATTTTCCGAATTTAGCTGGCAGACTGGCAACTGTGGGTGTACCATGATTTTCTTGCCAGCCAAAATTTTCTGCCAGCCAAACGGCTTATTCCATCCAAAAGACCTTCCTGCGGCCTTCTCCGATTTTGCTTTTCAGGGCATCGCCCAGTTCACGTTTGGCATCCCGGACAGTTCGGCCGGGGATACCTCTTTCCAGTGCTACCTTGTCGATGTCCTCGCTGTACACCCGCTTTCCTCCGGCAAGCAGGGTGCAGATCAGGTCTTTGGCCTGCTGCGTTTTGGTTTCCCGCTGCGGCTCGATGCCGGACAGCATTTCGTCTGCGGTAATGTCGTACTCGCCGACCCAGCGGAAGCCACCCTCATCCCCCAGAGAGAACGCCAGTGACGCTCCCGGCGGGGCAAGAGAACTTTTCTCGTGGGTCAGGATGCGCATGGTCGGGTCGTGTTTCAGCTTGCCGATGAACATGACGCTGCGGACGGCGGCGGCAATGTCGATGGAGCCGAGACCCCGTTGCAGGCTCTGCATTCCGGCGGCTTTGTTCAGGTGCCCGATCAGCAAAATAGCGCAGCCGGTTCGCTGCGCTACCTGTCCCAACCGCATGAAGATAGGACGGACTTCGTTTGCCCGGTTCATGTCCACGTCGGCACCGAGATACGCCTGGATCGGGTCGATGATGACCAGTCGTGCGTTGTTCTCGATGATGGCTTTTTCAATTCGTTCATCCGAAAGGGTGAGTTGCACCTCGCTGTCATCAATGACCAGCACCCGGTCAAGGTCTGCACCGGCTTCAATCAGGCGGGGTTTGACCGTATCGCCCAGACCGTCCTCTGCGGTCTGGTAGATCACGTTGAAGGGTTCCATACGCTCCATGTTGGGCAGCAGCTTTCCGTTGGTGCAGGCAGCGGCAAGGTGCATGGCAAAGTAGGTCTTGCCCTCGCCCGGATTGCCTTGCAGAACACTGAGCTTTCCAAAGGGCAGATACGGCTTCCAGAGCCATTCCACCGGAGTCAGTTCCACATCGCTCATGCGGATGATCTTCACCGTTTCCGGTTTTGACGGCTCTTTCAGCACAATACTTTTAAAATAATTGCGGTTCGGGATCTTTGCCTGGTGCACGAGAACTTCGTTCCAGTCTTTCATGCAGGGCTGGATGCGGGTCACGCTCACGGTGTCCGGCAGCAGAGCAGCCAGACGCTTGCAGGCATCCTCTCCGGCTTTGTCTGCATCCAGACAAAGGAACACCCGCTCCACGTCCGGGCGTTCAGAAAGAAACTGCTGCAGCGCCTTGCCCGACACCCCGCCCAGCGATAGATAATTGTGCTGCTGCCAGTTTTTCGGAAACAGTTCGATGAAAGACAGCAGGTCGATGGGGGCTTCAAAGACCAGCAACTGCTTGTCAGTGCCACGGTGGGCAAAGCCAAACGCCTTTTCTGCACCGGCCGCATAGATTTACACAGTTTATCTTGTATTTACATGGATTTACAGGAAAGCGGCTGCCAATTTTAGCAGAGAGCCGGAAAACAGAGTCCAAAAGGTGCTTTATGGGGCTTCATTAGCTGGAAACCTGATTTTATTAGCTGGAACCGAAAATTCTGCTAATGGCATTAGCTGGCTAATTTTGGTGATAGGCTCAAAATGAAAAATGCGAAGATCGTCTTTCACATGGAAAAATGACCTTCGCATTTTCATAAAGGGATACCCCAGACAGGATTCGAACCTGCGGTCTCCTCCTTAGGAGGGAGGCGCTTTATCCAGCTAAGCTACTGAGGCATATTATGTATTATCGTTGATTTTTTGAAATCCAACGCACTTGGAAACAAATGCGTGGAATGCTTTTCACAACGAAGTGACCGACTGCGTTGCAACCGGAACGGTGTTAAACTTGTTGCATCAAAATTTGTTGAGAAAACCGTGATTCTCGGTCTTGCTTTTGATTAGAGCAATCACTTCTGCCCCCAAGGTATCAGGTTGACTGAATTCTTAGGAGGGGGACGCTCTATCCAACTGAGCTACCGAGACACAGACCGATGCACACAAGGCGCACCACCTATCTATAATACCGCATCGTGCGCATAAAATCAAGTTGAACCGATGAGGAAAATGGTGTATGCTATAAGGGAGAAAACGAAAGCGGCAGTGCAGGTGTGTGCTGCCTGCGGAGGAACGTATGAAAAAGCCATTCAAGAACCCATTCCGGCATCATCGTGCAAAGAACCGGAACAAACCGCGGGGGTACAGCCCTACCCAGATCATCTGCGTCAGTTTTGTGATCGTGATCGCACTGGGTACGCTGTTGCTGTCGCTGCCCATTGCCAGCCGCTACGGGCGGATGCGGGTGATCGACGCCATGTTCACGGCCACCAGCGCCACCTGCGTGACCGGTCTGGTCGTGCGGGACACCTGGACCCAGTTCACGGTGTTCGGGCAGGCGGTGATCCTGGTCCTGATCCAGGTGGGAGGCCTGGGTCTGGTGACCCTGACCAGCTTTTTTGCGCTGGCCATGCGGCGGCGCATGGGCTTCCGGGACCTGCGAGTGCTGGGCGAGAGCGTGTCGGCTGATGGCTACGCGCAGGCCAAGGACGTGCTGCGCATCGTGGTGGGGCTGGCGGCCTGCTTTGAAGGGGCAGGCATCCTGCTGCTGATGCTGGCCTTTGTGCCCCAATTTGGGCTCCAGGGCATCTGGATCAGCATCTTTACCGCCATTTCGGCCTTCTGCAATGCAGGCTTTGACCTGTTTGGTCAGTTTGGGGCCTATTCCTCCCTGGTGCCCTATGTCCACAACTACTATGTCCAGGCCGTGGTCATGTTTATGATCATTGCAGGCGGCCTGGGCTTTATGGTGTGGGTGGAGCTGATCCAGTACCCCAAAAAGCGCAAGTTGTCCCTCCACGCTCGGGTGGTGCTGATCTTTTCGGTGCTGCTGTGGGTAGGGGGTGCAGCCCTCATCGGTCTGCTGGAGTGGAACAACCCCGGCAGCATGGGAAACCTCAGCGCAGGGGATAAGATCATGGCGTCCTTGTTCCAGTCGGTGTCCACCCGCACGGCTGGCATGAACACCATTGATCTGGCGGCCTGCGGGCCCATCACCAAGCTGCTGATGAGCGTGCTGCAGTTCATTGGTGCGGCACCCGGTTCCACAGGCGGCGGCGTGAAGGTGACCACCTTTGCGGTGCTGTTCCTGACCATCCGCAGCGTGGCCCAGGGCCGGGATGACTGCGTGATCGCCGACCACCACATTGAGTCCAAAACGGTGTACCGTGCCCTGACCATCATCGTCATCGGCGCACTGGCTGCCTTTGGCTCGGCTGTGGTGGTGTACTACAACACCTCGGATGCGGTGTCGGTCATTGACGCCATCTTCGAGTCCTGCTCGGCCTTTGGCACGGTGGGTCTGTCGGTGGGCGTGACCGCCCGGCTGAAGGATGGAGCAAAGCTCCTGTATATGGCCGTGATGTTTATGGGACGTGTGGGCCCGGTGTCGCTGGCCATGAGCCTGACCGCCAAGCCGGACGACAACAAGCGCAAGATCATGCCGGTTGGCCACATCAATGTGGGCTGAGGCATTCTGCAAATCATGCAAAAATGGAGGCTGTCCGAATCCGGACAGCCTCCATTTTTGCTATATTAGACGATGAAATTACTCTGCGTACAGACTGATGATGTTCAGCACAATTTGGGTGCAGCGGTCCATCCGCTCCACGGTGGTGCACTCGCACACGCCGTGGAAGTTGAAGCCGCCGGTGCCCAGGTTGGGGCAGGGCAGGCCCATCCAGCTCAGGGTCGCGCCGTCGGTGCCGCCGCGCACGGGCACTTCTTCCGGTTCCAGCCCGGCCATACGGATGGCCTTGCGGGCGGTCTCTACCAGATGGAAATGCGGCTTGATCTTTTCCAGCATGTTGCGGTAGCTGTCCTTGATCTCCACTTCCACGGTGCCGTCACCGTACTTGCCGTTCAGATACGCGGCAATGTCCAACAGGTTGTCCTTCTTGAACTGCAGCTTGGCTGCGTCGTGGTCGCGCAGGATGTAGCCCAGCTTGGCCTCGGTCACGTCGCCGTACATCTGGCACAGGTGGTAGAAGCCCTGGCGGCCCTCGGTGGTCTCCGGGCGTGCCATGACCGGCAGAGCGCCGTGGAACTCCATGGCCACGTTGGAAGCGTTGATCATGGTGTCCTTGGCAGAACCGGGGTGCACGGAGAAGCCATGGATGGTCACGGTGGCGGCAGCGGCGTTGAAGTTCTCGTACTCGATGGACCCGGCGTCGCCGCCGTCCACAGTATAGGCAAAATCAGCCCCAAAGCCCGGGATGTCAAACAGGCTGGCACCCTCGCCGATCTCCTCGTCCGGAGTAAAGGCGATGCACAGCTTGCCGTGGGGCAGGCCCTTTTCCAGCACCGTCTCCACGGCGGTCATGATCTCGGCCACACCGGCCTTGTCATCGGCGCCCAGCAGGGTGGTGCCGTCGGTGGTGATCAGGGTCTCGCCCTTCATAGAGGCCAGGAAGGGGAAAGCGGAAACCTTCATCACCATGCCGGTGGCGGGCAGGGTCACGTCACTGCCGTCATAGTTCTCGTGCAGGATAGGGTTCACGTTCTCACCGCTGGCATCGGGGGCGGTGTCCATGTGGGCGATGAGGCCAAGTGCGGGCTTGTCCTCGCAGCCGGGAGTGGCGGGCAGGCTGCCGTAGACGTAGCAGTGCTCGTCCACACGGGCATCCTCCACGCCCAGAGCCTTGAGCTCCTCCACCAGCTGGTGGGCCAGGTCAAATTCCCGGGCGGCGGACGGGTGCGTACCGGATTCGGGATCTGAGGTGGTATACACCCGGACATAATTCAGAAGTCGTTCATAAGCGCGCATAAGAGGCACACTCCTTTATTTGTAGATTGGAAAATCGTTTTTGCAAACATCCAGTCTTTATCATACCCTCTTTTCCGCTTTTTGACAACCTTTTTTGCACACAAGACAATAAAAATACAAAGATTCAATCGCTTCCTGAAAGAAGTTCATGCGAAAGATGTATCTGTCTGTCGGTGCGACCCTGGCTGTAAAAAAGCATCTCAGCAACGCCCGCAGGCTTTGCTGAGATGCTTTTATCAAAATATCTTCCGCTGAAAATGCCCAGAGCAACGCGGAGGGCATTCAAAAAATATCCTCAGCCCAGGCTCACGCCCATGCGGCGTGCCACGGTGAGCAGCTCGCAGCCCTCGGGTACGTTGCGGGTCTTGCCGGCGATGTCGGCCAGACGGTTCTGGGTCACGCGGCCGTTCACCATGGCCACGGTCACGCCGTAGCGCTCGATCTCCACCAGCTTGGCGGCATAGCTGCCGAACTCGGTGGCCAGCACGCGGTCGTAGGCGCTGGGGCTGCCGCCGCGCTGCATGTGGCCCGGGATGCACACACGGGTCTCCATGCCGGTCTTTTTCTGCACGGCCTGTGCGATGCGGTTGGTGGCGGTGGCACCAAAGCCCTGCTCGGCACGCTTGGCCATCCAGTCCTTACGCTTCATGCGGGCTTCTTCCACGTTCATGGCACCCTCGGCCACGGCGATGATGGAGAAGTTGGAGCCTCTCTTGGCGCGGCGCTCCACGGCCTCGCACACGCGGTCGATGTCGTAGGGCATCTCGGGCAGCAGGATGATGTCGGCACCGCCGGCAATGCCGGAATACAGAGTCAGCCAGCCGGCCTTGTTGCCCATGATCTCAATGCACATCACGCGGCTGTGGCTGCCGGCGGTGGTGTGGATGCGGTCGATGACCTCCGTGGCAATGTCCACAGCAGTGTGGAAGCCAAAGGTCACATCGGTGCCAAAGATGTCGTTGTCGATGGTCTTGGGCAGGCCGATGATGTTGAGCCCTTCCTGCGAGAGCAGGTTGGCCGTTTTGTGGGTGCCATTGCCGCCCAGGCAAAGCAGGCAGTCCAGCTTGGCGTCCTTGTAGGTCTTTTTCATGGCGGCCACTTTATCGACGTTGTCATCCTCCACCACGCGCATCATTTTAAAAGGCGTGCGCTTGGTGCCCAGGATGGTGCCGCCCAGGGTCAGAATGCCGCGGAAATCGTCCTCGGACATCTCCTTGTAGTCCCCGTTGATCAGGCCGCTGTAGCCGTTCAGGATGCCGACGATCTCCACGTTGTCACCCATGCGGGCGTACAGTGCTTTTGCTACACCGCGGATGGTGGCGTTCAGGCCCGGACAGTCGCCGCCGGAGGTCAGGATACCAACACGTTTTTTCATTCAAAAGCCCTCTTTCCTCTGAGCTTCAGGGCCGCTGACCCTGAGCACACTATTTATAGTATAAGAGTATTCCGAATGCGGGTGGGTGTCAAGCCATCTGGACAAAATTTTACATGCTGCCGTGCTGCAAAAGCGCCTGGCAAAAAAGTTTGCGGAAAAAGCAAAAAAGTGGTTGACAAGGACACACTCTTCGGGTATAATATCCCTTGTCAGCAGCGCCGAGCCGCTCCTGACAAACCGAATAATGGGGATTTGCATAGTGGTAGTGCGGTAGACTCTGACTCTACTTGTGGGAGTTCGATTCTCTCATCCCCAACCAGACCGCAGCCCAATCGGCTGCGGTATTTTCGGGGCATAGCGCAGTTGGTAGCGCGCCTCGTTCGGGACGAGGAGGCCGTGGGTTCAAATCCCGCTGCTCCGACCAAAAAAGACCAGTACACTTTGTGTACTGGTCTTTTTTCGTCTTCACAGCGGGATTTGAAAGAGCACGGGCCGCGCCGCAGGCGGGGCAATCAAAAGCCCAGTGGGCTTTTGATTAGTGCGAGGGTCCCACCCGATAGGAATGTCTACAGGGGTGCATGCTGCAGGAGCAGCGGGATTTGAACAGGGCGGCGGCATGAAATGCCGTAAACAAAGCCATAGCATGGCTTTGTTTAGCCCGCGGGTCCCAACCAGTAGGAAAGTCTACCCAGGGAGAAGTCGTAACACATTCGTGTACTGGTCTTTTTTAATCTCCGCAGCGGGATTTGAACAGGGCGGCGGCATAATCGTCCTTCAGGTAAGGGTAACCGACCGTTTTGGAGAGGAAGCCGGTGCCGCCGCCAAGGATGAGGTGTGGGGTGTCCCTGCGGGAAGTGCGATAGGAAGGCATCCTGATAAAAGCGGCTGAACTCGGCGATGGCTTCCAGCAGGGCATCCTTTGTAATGGGATGGGCATACCGGTTGAGAATGCTCTGGTCCAGCTCGTCCAGCGGGTAGGTGCCGCTGTGCAGGCTGGCGGTGTAGCGGTCGAATTTGGAGGCCGGGATCCAGGCAAGCTTTTTGACCGCCTTGCGCTCAACGGTGGAAAGCTCGGCAGGGGATGTGGATGCGGCGATCGGCTTGGGCAGGTAAAAGGCATCTCCCCGCCAGGGCATGGCATCGCTGATGCGCAGGGCGGCCTGCAGGGTGTGGTTCCAGGCACCGACCAGAAAGACGTCGTCGCCGCCGGCGTAGACGATGCTGACCCAAAGCCCCTGCAGCAGGCCGTTGATGTGGTACTTGAAGAACAGCGACATCTGCCGCGAGAACGCTGCGGCGCGGAACAGGTTGATGGACGGGCTGAGCGTCCGGACCAGCCGGTTCTTGGTGTAGGAGCGCACAGCGTCGGCGCAGAGGGCGGAGTCGTTCGAGAACGAAAGGAACCGTACTGGCAAAGCAGCTGGCCGCCTATGAGCTTGCCATGCTGGGGGTGCCGGACGGGACAGAGATCACGGTCCAGCCGCTCGACGAGGACCGGTTTGGCTACTACTTCCAGCCGGTGGAGATCGATGCCAGAGCCTATGCAGCAGAAGAGACCGAGCGCCTGCAGGGGCTGATCGACAAAGAGCTGCAGAAAGAGACCTGACAAGAAAAGCAGAGCGTCCCGCAGAAGGGGAGCGCTCTGCTTTTTCAATATTCCCGAAACGCCGGTTCTGCGGTATAATGGAGCCGGATGGACCGGCCTGCCGTGTCGGACGCGGACCGGAAACGAAAGGAGCTCTTGTTTATGGAAAAAACGCTGCGCAGCTGCGCGGATCAGATCGTGGAAGCCAGCATCCGGGCGGTGCTGCCGGACGAGGCCGTCCGCCGTGCGCTGAAGGATTTTCACCCGGAAGGGCGCACGGTGCTGGTGGCCGCCGGAAAAGCCGCATGGCAGATGGCACATGCTGCCGTTGCCGTGCTGGGGCATGTGGACGGTGGTGTGGTCGTGACCAAATACAATCATGTAAAAGGGAAGATCCCCGGCGTGACCTGCTGCGAGGCAGGCCACCCGGTGCCGGACGCCAACAGCTTTGCCGCCACCCAGAAGGCGCTGGAGCTGGTGCAGGGTCTGCAGCCAGAGGACACGGTGCTGTTCCTGCTTTCCGGCGGCGGAAGTGCACTGTTTGAAAAGCCGCTCATCCCTGCAGAGGAGCTGCGGGACATTACGTCCCAGCTGCTGGCCAGCGGCGCGGACATCGTGGAGATGAACACCATCCGCAAGCGTCTGTCCGGCGTCAAGGGCGGGCGGTTCGCGCAGGCTTGCGCCCCGGCACAGGTGTTCAGCATCGTCCTCAGCGACATTCTGGGCGACCCGCTGGATATGATCGCCAGCGGCCCGGCGGTGCCGGACACCTCCACCTGCGGGCAGGCGATCGCCATTGCTGAGAAATACCACCTGCGCCTGTCGATCGCGGCACAGGAGCTGCTGCGGCAGGAGACCCCCAAGGCTCTGACCAACGTGACCACCCGCATCACCGGCAGTGTGCGGGAGCTGTGCACGGCGGCCGCTGCGGCCTGCCGTGCGCTGGGGTATGAGCCGGTGCTTCTCACCGACCGGCTCTGCTGCGAGGCGCGGGAGGCGGGCAGCTTCCTTGGTTCGGTGGTCCGCACCCATGCGGGCGGAGGCCGGAAGCTGGCTTACATTGCAGGCGGCGAGACCGTGGTGCACCTGACCGGCAAGGGCCTGGGCGGGCGCAACCAGGAGCTGGCCCTTGCGGCGGCTCCTGCGCTGGCCGGGCTGAAACACTGCTGTGTGTTCTCGGTGGGCAGCGACGGCACCGACGGCCCCACCGATGCCGCCGGCGGCTATGTGGACGGCGAGACGGAAGCCGCCCTTCGCGCAGCCGGGCGGGACGTGTACCGCACCCTCGCCGACAACGACGCCTACCATGCTTTGCAGGCGGTGGGCGGGCTGATCCTCACGGGCGCTACCGGCACGAACGTCAACGACGTGGCCGTGGCGCTGGTGGAGTGAACACCGGGGTTACGCCTGGTTCCGCAGGGGCAGCTCCGGCAGAAGTGCCCGGTCTTTCGGCTTGCAGAGGATGTGATACTGCACCATCGTCTGAAAAAATAATCCGCACACCGTAAAAGAATAGAGACTTGATTCGCCGTTTCAGCTACGAAACGGCGAATTTTTTGTGAGAGAAAATACCCCCGGCACAAACAGAGCTCTGGGGTTGCTCTGTCTATGCCGGGGGGTATTTCAGGCGGCTTTGGTCATTTCTGTTTGCGTTTTCTGCCGGAGACCAGCAGGCCGATGAGCAAAAGCAGCAGCAGCGGCACGGCCAGCAGCGGCGCAATGAGGATGGGCTCAATGCGGGTGGCGTCAGCCGAAACGCGGATGCGCTTGAGGTTCTCCGGGGCGGTGACACGGTGGCCGCGCACCAGCAGCCGGTGGGTGTTGATGCCGTAGGGGGTGCAGGTCATCAGGGTGACGTAGTCCTTGCCGTCTACCACCTTCAGTTCGTCCACCTCGGTGGGCAGCACGATGGAGATCTTGTCCACCTCGTAGGTCAGCTCCCGGTCCAGCACGGTGATGGTGAAGGTGTCGCCCACCTCCAGTCGGTCCAGATGGGTGAACAGCTTGGCGCTGGGCAGGCCGCGGTGGGCCGAGATCACCGCATGGGTGCTCTCGCCGCCCACCGGCAGGCTGGTGCCTTCCAGATGGCCTGCCGCCACCTGCAGCACGGCGTCGCTGGTGCCGTGATAGATGGGCAGCTCCACCCCGATGCGGGGAATGGTGATGTAGCCCATAATGCCGGTGCCGGTTACGTCCAGCGTGGTGCTGTAGGTGGAAAAGCGGTCGGCGTGGTACAGGGCATCCGGGGCGGCGGCGATCTCCTGATTGAAGACGTCGGCGGCATCAAAATAGGCCGTGTAGTCGGCGTCGGACAGGCCGTCCACCTGTTGGGCGTAGCTGTTCACAACCCTGGTCTGGTTGCGCTGGTTGATGTAATCGCTGATGGTAGGGTAGAGCATCACCGCAAGGCCCACAAAGAAAATGAGGACGAGCAGGATGGTGCCGGAGTGCTTTTTCATGGCAAGGCCCTCTGTGCTGTGAAAAAGGAGCGGAGGCGAGTTGGTCGCCCCCGCTCCGGGTGTTTTCAGGGATGGTTGCTTAGTTCTTGTGCTCCATGCGCTTCTTGGTGACCAGCAGCACGACTGCTGCCACCATCAGGCCGCCGCCGATGACATAGAACAGGGTAGTGCCCATGCCGCCGGTGCTGGGCAGCACAGTGCCAGCGTTGTTCTTGACCACAACGCCGCCGTCTACATAGGTCTCACTTTCGATGGTGGCAGAAGCCTTGGAACCATCGGTCAGGTTTACGGTTTCGGGGGTTACCAGCTTATTGTAACCGTCCGGAGCCTTGGTTTCGGTCAGGGTATAGGTTTTGCCTGCCAGGCCGTAAATGTTGACCTTGCCGTTCTTGACGGTAATGGTAGTAGTTGTACCCTTCTCGCCAGTCGTAGCCACACGATAGTTGCCGTTAGCGTCCTTTACGAAAGAGAGCTTGGTTTCGCCATCGGCCAGCTCAAACTCAGCACCGTCCAGCAGCTTGTTGGTGGTGCCGTCCACCTTCACCAGGTCGAACTGGTAGGACTTGGTGGTGACCTTGCTGGGAACAGTGTTCTGATGATTGCCGTAGCCCAGCTTGACCTCGTTGGTGTTGCCATCGCCATCAATGACAGCATCCTTATTCAGGGTGGCATTGTAGGTCACCATGATAGTGGTACCCTTAGTGAGAGTGCTGACGTAGGTTTCAGGAAGCACCAGAGTGAAGCCGTTGGTGGTAGGGGTGAGTGTATAATCGGTGGTCACAACATCATTGGCGGTAACCTTGAGGGAACCGCTATTGAAGGTCAGGCCCGTGCTCATGGTATCGTAGACAGTGTACGTCTGAGCACCGTCAGCAACCTTGATCTCGACCTTGTACTCTACGGTATCACCGATCTTGGCGTTGTTTTTGTCGCCCCAGTCACCGGTGCTTGTCTGGACTTCCTTCTTGATCTCCGGCTTTTCGTTCTTTTCCTTGATGGTGGCATTGGGATTGGTGGTATTCAGACCGCACAGAGCACCCAGAGAGCTGTCCACCAGGTAGTAGCCCAGGTCCAGGTTAGAGAAGGTGACGGTATCACCAGTTGCGGTTTCCTTAGTGCCAGAGATCTTCTTATCAGCTGCCCAGGCCAGAGCTGCCTTAGCAAATGCGGCAACAGTGGTGGAATCGTTTTCGTCAGCAGCCGTCCAAGTGGGGTGGTTCTGGCCGTCCAGGGTGATGTAGTTTCCACCGGCACCCGTCTTGAAGAAACCCTCCCAATCCGATTCTACGGTGTAGGAATAGGTATTGCTTTCAGCGTTGTAGCTGTCCAGCTTGAACATGCGGTAGATGGTGTAGGTCTCGTCCTTCACCGTGTTGCTGATGGTGATGGAACCTTTGGGGGCATTGGTCTCTGCAAAAGCAGGCACGGCCATAGCCAGCACCAAGGCTGCTGCCAGCAGGGCAGCAAACAGTTTTTTGAACGTCTTTTTCATGAGGGGATGATTCGCTCCTTTCCAGATGGGGGAAATTTATGCACACAACATTGCTTCGGAGGCGGGACGCATTCGCCCGCTCCGCAGGCACAAATCAGAATACCGCAAAGCGGTTCAGCGGCCAGATGCGCAGGAACACCCGCCCCACGACCTGGCTTTTTTCCACGCAGCCGATCACACTGCTGCGGCTGTCGATGGACACCGAGCGGTGGTCGCCCAGCACAAAATACCGGTTCTCCGGCACCTGATAGGGGAACCGGATGTCACATTCGCCCAGTGCCAGCTCGTCCACATAAGGCTCGTCCAGCACAGTGCCGTTCACGGTCACATGGCCGTCCTCGTCCATGGAGATCACGTCACCGGACTGGCCGATCACACGCTTGAGCAGGAGTTTGTTCTGCCAGTAAAAGCCGCACAGGTCGCCGGTTTTCATGCTGTCGGACTTGACCAGCAGCAGAATGTCCTTGTCTTCCAGCGTGGGGTTCATGCTGTCGCCGGACACCTGCAGCACCGGCAGGAACAGGGTGGCCAGCAGCACGGCCACAGCGGCCACCACCACCAGCGCATAAATGGTGCTGCGCAGTACCCGTCCGTACCGGCTGCGGTAGGCCAGACGGTCGCGCTCGGCCTTTACCTCCTCTGTGGAGGGGATGGCCGTAAATTTGATCTCGGTTGATTTCATTTTACCTTGCCTTCTTCCGGCAGGATATCGGTGTCACAGCGGCTGCGCAGCAGCTCACGGGTGCTCTGCTCAAAAGCAGCCCGCCGTGCCGCGATCTCCTGTTCCGTTTTGGCCCGCAAGGCGGCGCAGTCGGCCTCTGTCTGGGCACGCTTGTGCTCTGCTGCCTCGGTCAGGGCGTCACATTCCCGCTTGGTCTGTGCCTTCAGATGTTCCGCCTCGGCCCGGGCCTGTGCCAGGATCTGGTCTGCTTCGGCCTTTGCCTGTGCCTGCAGGGCGTCCCGGTCGACCGACCGCACCGAAGCCAGATAGTCATCGGCGGCTGCCTGCGCAGCCTCAAACACATGGTTCAGTTCCAGAGCGGCCTGTGCAATGGACCCGGCACTGTCCAGATGGATCTGCCGCTGTTCCAGTTTGGCGGTCAGATCTGCATTTTCGGCTTTGAGCTGATCTTCGCTCTGCTTGAGCGCAAAGATGATCTCGACCAGTTCAGTGCGGCGCATATGCCGCAGTTCACGGTCTGCCATAACGGCACCTCCGTATCAAAAGCGTTGCAGGGCCGGTACGGGCCCTGCTGCGCGAAAAAGCGATTTTCGTACAGAAATTCGTCAAAACTCCGAACATCCATACATACAGCATTCTACCAGACGAAATGCAACAAAACCATAACAAAAATGGCGTTGCAGTGGGCTTTCAAAAAATATTTTTTGAAAATCGCACACAAAATTCCTCAGGCTGCGCAAAAAGAGCACCCTGCGCGGAAAACAGGGTGCTCTTTTTACGGCAGAATGTTTACTTCTTGATGAAACCGCCCAGCAGATTGTTCAGCTCAACGACGGACTTGTAGATCACATTGATGTTGTTGATAATGGAGCTTGCACCGGAGAAGATGCGGGCCAGCTGGTTAAAGACCTGACCCACGTTCAGGAATGCCTTGTAAGCGTCGCTGTCGGCAATGGTGGCACCGCCGTCCAGATAGGTCATCTCGTTTTCGTCGATCACGGCATAGCAGGCGGGCAGTTTCATTTCGGTCATCATAAATGGGAATTCCTTTCTTTCGTAAAATCAGTGCATGTTTTTCCAAAATGTAAAAATCAGACGGCGGCCACGACCACCAGCGTGACCAGAATGCCGGCCACCAGCAGGGTGCCCAGATGCTTCTGCAGGGCAGGACCGCCGGTCATGGGCGGGGTAGGAGTCGTGGGACTGGCGGAGCTGGACTTTGCGGTCCACTGGGCGTAGATGGTGGTGTCACCGGTGAACACGGTAGCGGTGGTGATCCGGCTGCCGCCCACCGGCTCGGTGTACCAGCCGTTGAAGGTGTAGCCGTCCATCGTGGGAGACTCCGGCAGGGTGGTCAGTTTGCCGTCCAGATTGGTGGTGACCACCACGGTGGAGCTCACACCGCCGCAGGCGTCCAGACCGATGGTATAAAAGGCGTCCTCTTTATTTCCTGCGGCAAAGGCGGCAGGCACTGCCGCACACAGCAGACTGAGCAGGACCAGACAGAGTGTCAATGCACGGAAGATTTTTTTCATAAAATTCCTCACTTTCCCGGGAGTAACCGTGCCCCGCAGCTCTTGCGGTGCCTGCCCGGCGGGGGCGGCATTCCGGCACGGCCTTGAATGATTTCGCACCCACAGCGTACCACAACCGCAACAGTTTGGCAAGGTTTTTCAGCGAATCCCCAAAAATTTTTCAGGAAAGAAGATCTGCCTCCGCGCGGAAGAAAACATGCCGGTGCCTCTTGTGAAAATCCGGAAAATATGATATACTGTTTTGCACGATGCGCCATCGCCAAGCGGTAAGGCAGGGGACTTTGACTCCCCCATCGTAGGTTCGACTCCTGCTGGCGCAACCAAACGCCCCGGAAGCTGGAAGGCTTCCGGGGCGTTTTTTTGCTTATTCGAGATCCGGTCAGCGGCGGTGGATCTTCCGGGTGGGGCGGCGGTGGTTCCAGCGGTTGAGCAGCAGCCAAAGCCCGTAGATGGCGGCGCTGAGCACGCTCAGCACGATGACCACCTTCAGGTACAGACTGCCCAGAAATTCGCGGATCTTGGCCACGGTGAGCAGCAGGGCGTTCTGGTCCACATCCTGCCCGGCAATCAGGTTCACCACGCCAATGGTCTCGCCCGCCAGCTTCAGCTCCACGGTGCCCACCACGTCGCCCTGCCGGATGGGCGCACAGACGTAGTCCGGCAGGTGGAAATACTTCTGGGTCACGCTGCCGTCGCCGGTGGAGGGCAGCAGGGTCATCATGCTGTCGGCCGGATACAGCTGCAGGGTGTCGGTGTCGGCGGAATACTTCACCGGGATCTCGGCCAGCGCCAGGTCGGTGTCCAGTGCGGCCTGGATGGAAAAGGTGTCGAACACCCAGTCGATCAGCCGCACCGTCTCATACAGGGCCGGGCGGCGGTTGGCGTAGCCGAAGGTGTCGCAGGTGTCGTGGCTTTGCATCACACAGAAGATATAGGTGGCACCGTCCTGATTGGCCCAGGAAACGTAACTCTGGTTTCCGCTGTCCTTCTTGTAGGCGGTCACGTCGCACATGCCGCCCTGCATGGCGCTGCGGTAGTAATTGCCGCCGCTGCTTTTGCTCAGGGCTGCATTCTGGCTGACCAGCACCGACGGAGACCGGTGCTTCTCCTTGGCCGGCATGGTAAAGGTGGGCACGCCGGAGATCTCCACAAAGGCGTCAAAGCTCATCAGGTAGCGCAGGATCAGGTACATGTCCACAGCGCATGTCACGTTGCCGCTGTCGATGCCGCAGGCGTCCGTCCAGGTGCTGTTCGTGGTGCCGATGCGCTGAGACAGGGCGTTCATCTGGCTCACCCAGCCGTCCAGATCCCCGCCCGACAGGGTATAGGCAAGGCCCATGGCGGCTTCGTTGGCGTTGCGGGTGACCATGGCGTACAGTGCTTCGCGGTAGGTGAAAGTCTCGTTGGAGCGCATGTCGGCGTTGCTGGTGTTGTGCACATAGTCCGAGATGGCAAACGGCATCTGGAAGGTATTGTCCAGCTGGTCGGCATAGTTGGTCAGCACCAGTGCGATGGTCATATACTTGGTCAGGCCACCGGCGGACACCTGTTTGGTACTGTCCTTTTCGTAGACGATGATGTTGGTGTCGGTGTTCACGATGTAGGCGCTCTGGGCCTGCACCTGATAGACGGGGGAGGGGTCGAACATAGCACCCGCCGGCAGCACCAGGCAGCTGAGCAGGAGTGCAAACGACAGGATCAGTGCAAAAATACGTTTCATGTGGACAATTCCTTCAAAAAGCGATAAACTATACGAAGCAATGCGCACCGGCAGCGGTACGCAGAAAACACAAATGGAACAGCAGACGCTGTATACTTTATAATAACAGGTTTGCCGGGACGTGACAAGGGCTTTGCGGCTTTTGGCTGCGGTTTTGCACGCTCCGGCACAGGAGGACGGGAATGGTATATCTGACAGGCGACACCCACGGCGATCTGGACCGGTTCCGGCACGGGCGGCTGCGCTGGCTGGGCAAACGGGACATCGTGGTGGTGCTGGGCGATTTCGGCTTTGTGTGGGACGGCAGCGCAGAAGAACAGAAAAAGCTGGACTGGCTGCGAAAGCGGCCGTATACCCTGCTGTTTCTGGACGGTTCCCACGAAAATTACGACCTGCTGGCCCAATATCCGGAAACGGAGCGGTTCGGCGGCCGGGTGCAGAGCCTGGGCGGCAATGTCTACCATGTGTGCCGCGGCAGCGTGCTGGAGCTGGAGGGCAAAAAGTACCTGTGCTTCGGCGGGGCCGAAAGCCCGGACCGGGAGGAACGGGAGCCGGGCGTGAACTGGTGGAAGCAGGAGATGCCTTCCGATGAAGAATATGCGGCCTGCGAGCAGAACCTGGAAGCCTGCGGCTATCAGGTGGATTATGTGCTCACCCACGACGCGCCAAGCAGATTCCTGAATTTTACGGTGCTGGCCAGCGGCGAGACCAACCAGCTGCACCAGTTCCTGGACAAAATTCTGTTGAAGCTGACCTATGAAAAATGGTTCTTCGGCTGTTATCACCGGGATGTGCAGCTGTCCACCAAGAGCCGCTGCGTGTTCTGCGACGTGATCCCCATGGGGGACCGGCACGCAAAGCGGCTGTTTCGCCGATAGGAGGTATAAAATGCAGGTCACAGTAAAACTTGCCACCCGGGAGGGCGCTGCCCATATCAGCGGCATTCTGGCGGGCTTTACCCTGCTGGCAAAGCGCGGGAAACTGACTTTGCGGGTGTTGGACGCGCGGCAGGGCAGCCCCATTGCCCGGGAGGCGCTGCTGGAAACTGAAATTGACGGCCGCACGGTGGTGTTTGATCTGATGGACGGCTACTTCTACAACGACCCGGCGGCGGTGCAGGCGCTGTTCAGCCGGGCAGATGTGGTGTTCAAGCGCTCCTTTTCGGCTGAGAAGAACCGGCAGTTCCCAGGAGATATCTCCGCAAAGCTGCGGCCGCTGGGTCTGAACTACTACGTTACCTGTCCGGGTTCGCCGTTGGATGCGGAGCGCAGCGCAAAGAGCCGCCTGAAGCAGTGGGCACTTTCCACCCGTTGCTATCCGCAGGACTTTGAAGCCCGGCTGACCCGGGTGCGCAAAAAGCCGCGCATCCTCTTTCTCACCCGTCTGTGGGACCCAGAGGAGCCGGCGGTGCAGCAATATCCGGACTTACAGGCAGAGTGGCGGCAGGTGAACGCAGACCGCATCGAGCTGCTGCACCGGCTGCAAAGCGCCTTCCCGGCGCAGTTCACCGGCGGCGTGTCCGACAACACCTGTGCCCGGCGGCAGTGCCCGGAACTGATCGTGCCGGACATGCTGACCGGCAAGCGCGCCTACCTGCACCGGATGCAGCACACCGAGATCTGTGTGGCTTCTACCGGACTGCACGGCTCTACCGGTTGGAAACTGGCCGAGTATGTGGCGGCGGGACGTGCTATCGTTACCGAGCCGCTGCGGTACACCTTGCCGGGCGGCTTTGAAGAAGGAAAAAACTATAAAACGTATACGTCCCCGGCACAATGTGAGGAGCAGCTGCGGCAGCTGCTGGCAGACCCGGCGGCGATCTTAGCCATGGCGCAGCACAATGCGGACTACTATCAGATGTGGCTGCGGCCGGAACAGCAGGTGCGGCAGGCTTTGCGGCAGCTGGAAACAGGGGAGTTGTAAGAGGGGGAAAACGGGGTATGGAGGAACAAAAACGGCATAGCGGCTTTGAGACGATGCGCATCCTCAGCATGGTAATGATCGTTCTGATGCACGGCATCGGGCACGGCGGGCTGGGCAGCGCCGTGCCGCAGGGGTCGGCGGCATTCTGGATCTACTGGCTGCTGTTTATTCTGGCGCGTGTATCCACCAACTGTTTTGTAATGCTTTCCGGCTATTATCTGTCAGAGCGCAAGGGACCTGTTCATGTCGGGCGGCTGTTCCGCATTGGGGCACAGGTGTGGTTTTACTCCATGCTTACCTTCTGCGTTGCGGTCAAGGCCGGGGCAGTTCCGCTTTCGGCAGTCAACCTGCTTCGGGCACTGCTGCCCCTTACCTCCAACGACTACTGGTTTGCCTCGGCCTATTTTCTGATGTATCTCTCGGTGCCGGTGCTGAACGTGGTGGTGCAAAGCCTTGACAGGCGGCAGTACAAAACGCTGCTGCTGGTGGTACTGCTGCTGCAAAGCGTGTGGGGCACGCTGTTCTACTGGGCAGCGGATGCAACTTTTGTGAATAACGGGTACAGCTTTATCTGGTTCTATACCCTGTATTTTATTGCCGCCTATTTCCGCAAATACCGGGTGACTGTGCCCAGCGGGCTGTGTCTGCTGGCATATCTGGCAGCTTCGGCGGCGGGGCTTTTCAACCGGATGCTGGCGCTGCGGGTGGAAAACGCTTTGCACCTGAACGGTTTTGTAAATACCGTCAACGGCTATCAGGCACTGGCTACTGTCATTGCTTCGGCAGCGATGTTTCTGCTGTTCCAGAATATCCACATCCGCTCGGATTACTGGCGGCGCTGGGTCTTTCGGCTGGCACCGCTGTCCTTCGGGGTATACCTGCTGCACGACAGCGATTTTACCCGGGCGCTGCTGTGGCGACTGGTAGACCTGCCCCGGTTCGGCGGGGCGCTGCTGCCCTCGCTGGCTTACCTGACTGGCGCGGTGCTGCTGATCGCCGTGGTGGGCTACGCGGTGGATGCCGTGTATCAGCGGCTCTACCGTCTGCTGCGCCTGCCCGCACTGGAAACAAAGCTGGATGCCCTGACTGCCTGCATTCTGCAAAGGATCGTCGGGAGTGAAAAAGCGTGAAAAAAGCGCTGTCGCACGAGTTTTTGTGTGACAGCGCTTTTTTAGTTCATCGGCCCGGCCTTGTCGAACATCTGCTGTACCTGTGCGGCCAGCAGGGCGTGCTCCGGGGCCTGCAGCAGCGGGTCCTCTGCCAGCATGGCCAGTGCTTCGCTCTGGGCGGCGTGGAGGGTGCGGGTGTCGTTCATCAGGTCGGCAATTTGCAATGTGGGCAGACCGTGCTGTCGGCTGCCGAAAAAGTCGCCGGGGCCGCGGGTCTCCAGGTCGTACTGGGCCACGGCAAAGCCATCGGTGGTGCTGCAGAGGAACTTCAGCCGCTTCTGCACCGCTTCGCCGGTATTATCGCTGACCAGAAAACACCAGCTCTCGGCGGCACCACGGCCCACCCGGCCACGCAGCTGGTGCAGGGCGCTCAGGCCATAGCGCTCCGCGTTTTCGATGACCATGACGCTGGCGTTGGGCACGTCCACGCCCACCTCAATGACTGTGGTGGACACCAGTGCGTCCAGCCGCCCGGCCTTGAAATCCTCCATGACAGCGGCCTTCTCCTTGGGTTTGAGCTTGCCGTGCATCAGACCCACCCGGCGGTCGGGCAGCAGGGCCTTGGCAATGTCCTCGTAGTAGGTCTTGACCGCGTTCAACCCGCCGTCGGGGGTGTCCTCAATGGCGGGGCACACCAGATAGACCTGCCGCCCCTTGTCGATCTCCTGATCGAGGAAATGGTACAGGTCCCGCCGTTTTTTGCCGGTGATGCACCGGGTCTTGACCGGGGTACGGCCGGGGGGCAGCTCGTCCAGAATGGAGATGTCCAGGTCTCCGTAGAGGAGCAGGCCCAGTGTGCGGGGAATGGGGGTGGCGCTCATGACCAGCAGGTGCGGATTCACGGCCTTTTCGGCCAGCATGCCGCGCTGCCGCACGCCGAAGCGGTGCTGCTCGTCGATGACGGCCAGCCCCAGCCGGGCAAACTCCACCCCCTCGCTGAGGATGGCGTGGGTGCCCACGATGAGGTCTGCTTCGTCGCCCCGGATGGCGGCCAGCGTGGTGCGCTTTGCAGCGGCTTTCATGCCGCCGGTGAGCAGGGCCACCCGCATGCCAAAGGGGGCCAACATCCGGTTCAGACCCTCGGCGTGCTGTGCGGCCAGAATCTCAGTGGGGGCCAGCAGAGCAGCCTGATACCCGGCCCGGATGCAGGCCCAGATGGCGGCAGCCGCTACCAGCGTTTTGCCGCTGCCCACGTCACCCTGTAACAGGCGGTTCATGGAGTGCTCCCCGGCCATGTCGGCCAGGATCTCATCCACAGCCCGGCGCTGAGCACCGGTGGGAGAGAAGGGCAGGCTGGCCCAGAAGGGTTCCGGGTCTGTGGGCTGCATGGGGGCACCGGTGGCAGCGGAGCCGCGGTTCTTCATGCGGCCGATGCCCAGCTGCAGCACCAGAAGCTCTTCATAGATGAGCCGCCGCCGGGCCGCAAAGGCTTCTTCTTCGGTGGCAGGGCGGTGGATGGCCCGCACGGCTTCGGCCTTGGAAGGCAGGCGGTATTTGCGGCGCATCTCATCTGGCAGCGGGTCGGGCAGAAGCTCGGCATGGGGCAGCAGCTGCCGCACGCACTTGGCAATGGCACTGCTGGAAAGGCCCTCGGTCTGGGGGTACACGGCCTCGAACGGGGCTGCCTGCACCTGTTCGGCAGTGCGCACCAGCGGGTTGACCATCTGACGCCGCAGCATCCCGCCGGTGACGATGCCCTGAAAATAGTATTCCTGCCCGATCTCCAGTTTCTGGGCGGCATAGGGGTTGTTGAACCAGGTGATCTCCAGCCCGGACACGTCATCCCCGGCGGTGACCCGCTCCATCCGCCGCCCGCCGGGCAGGATGCGCCCGCCGGGCTTGGCGAACACCTCTGCCTTGACCACGCATTCCGTGTCGGCAGGGGCTTCCGCAATGGAGTAGGGCTTCGTAAAGTCGATGTATTTACGGGGATAATGGCACAGAAGGTCGGCCAGCGTCACGATGCCCAGCTTCTCGAACCGCTCGGCGGTCTTGGGGCCTACCCCTTTCAGATAGCGCACCGGCGTGTCCGGCGTGAGGGTGATGCGGTTTTCGGTGGGCATGGCTGGTCAGCTCCTTTCCTGGATGCAATATAGTCATTGTAACACGGAGCGGCAGCGGATGCAAATGGCCCAAAAAGGAAAAAACGGCAGGACCTTTGCCTTTGGGCAGGAACTGTGGTACACTCGGAAGAAAAAGAAGGGGAGAATATGTATGGAGATCCGCAAGGGGACCTTAAAGGACTTGGAGGCCATTGCAGCGGTGGAGGCGGCCTGCTTCCCGGCGGCAGAGGCGGCTACGGCAGAGGAGTTTGCCGGGCGGCTGCAGCAGTACGGCAATCATTTTTGGCTGCTGTGGGAGGGGGAAAGGCTGCTGGCCTTTGTGGATGGTTTTTGCACCGACTGGCCGGACCTGACCGATGAGATGTACGCCGACGCCTCCCTCCACCGGGAGAATGGTGCCTGGCAGATGATCTTTGGGGTAAACACCATCCCGGCCTGCCGCAGGCAGGGGTACGCCGGGCAGCTGCTGCAGCAGGCCATTGCCGACGCCCGGGCCCAGGGCCGGAAGGGGCTGGTACTGACCTGCAAGGAGGCTCTGGTGCACTACTATGCAAAGTTCGGCTTTGTGAACGAGGGGGTTTCCGGCTCCACCCACGGGGGCGTGGTGTGGTATCAGATGCGGCTGAAGTTTTAAAAAAGCCTTCCTTCTCTTGGGGCAAGGCGGCATTGTGCAACGCGAAATGATGGAAGGGGGGAACTGTCGGCTGATGGCTCCTCTTATCTTTTTTAGAAAAAAGGCAACAAAAAATCCCGGGAACCGAAGTTCCCGGGAATCTTTTGGAGGTGACGACCAGATTTGAACTGGTGGATGAGGGTTTTGCAGACCCTTGCCTTACCACTTGGCCACGTCACCATATTTAGGAGTGGGATTCCACTCCTGTTGGAGCGGCCGACGAGGCTCGAACTCGCTACCTCCACCTTGGCAAGGTGGCGCTCTACCAGATGAGCTACGGCCGCATATTCGGTGCATTTAACCTTGCACCCGTCATTGCTGACGCCCTGAAAACAAGTTTCAAAGTAGGTGAAAGCTTGCGCTTTCTTGGTGGCGACCCGGATCGGGCTCGAACCGACGACCCCCAGCGTGACAGGCTGGTGCTCTAACCAACTGAGCTACCGGGCCATATTGGAGCAACTGTTGCTGCTCCGTTATGGAGCGGCCGACGAGGCTCGAACTCGCTACCTCCACCTTGGCAAGGTGGCGCTCTACCAGATGAGCTACGGCCGCATATTGGAAACCCGGCTGGGTTTCCTTGACTGGTGCCTCCGATCGGAATCGAACCAATGACACGGGGATTTTCAGTCCCCTGCTCTACCGACTGAGCTACAGAGGCGCACCGGACGATGATTATTATACCTGAAATTTCGATTTTGTAAAGGGGTAAATGCAAATTTTTTTAAGAAAATTGAAACTTTCTTGATTTTGGGCGTTCCAGCGCATAAAATAAGAATGACTTTTTTGGCGCACTCCGGATGACCGGAAAAGCCGCAAAGACCATTTGACATTATTAACAACCTATGGTTTAATAAAAACGGAAATGTACAGGCGCTTTTGCCCTTTTTCTCTGCTCATACCTATTATAGTAAGAAAGGGGGCAGGAGCGTTTTATGATTTTGACTACAGACGGCCCGCGCAGAACGCTGCCCGGGCCGGGAGGAGCAGCATGGCAAAAAAACAGGAATATGGCAACGAGAGCATTACTTCTTTAAAGGGTGCCGACCGTGTGCGCAAGCGCCCGGCCGTTATTTTTGGCTCCGACGGTGTGGAGGGCTGCGCCCACTCCATTTTTGAGATCGTCTCCAACTCCATCGACGAGGCCCGCGACGGCCACGGTGACACCATCAACGTGACCCGCTGCAAGGACGGCAGCGTCATTGTGGAAGATTTTGGCCGCGGCATGCCCGTGGACTGGAACAACGGCGAGGGACGCTACAACTGGGAGCTGCTGTTCTGCGAGATGTACGCCGGCGGTAAGTACGGCGAGGGCGAGGACAACTACGAGTTCAGCCTGGGCCTGAACGGTCTGGGCCTGTGTGCTACCCAGTACGCCTCTGCCTGGATGACCGCCGACATCTACCGCGACGGTTACCACTACCATCTGGACTTCAAAAAGGGCGAGAATGTGGGCGGCCTGCAGAAGGAAGCTTACAAGGGCCGCCGCACCGGCAGCATCATCCACTGGAAGCCGGATGACGAGGTGTTCACCGACATCGACGTGCCCGGAAGCTATTATAAGGACACGCTGCGCCGGCAGGCTGTGGTCAACGCGGGCCTGACCCTGAACTTTACCGACGAGAAGGAAAAGGACCCCGCTACCGGAAAGGCATGGCACGAGAGCTGGTGCTATGAGCATGGCATTGCCGACTATGTGGCCGAGGTGGCCGGGCAGGACACCCTGACCCCGGTGTTCAGCTGCGAGAGCGAGGCGGTGGGCCGCGACCGCGAGGACCAGCCGGATTATAAGGTGCGCATGAGTGCGGCGTTCTGCTTCTCTAATAAGGTGCAGATGCTGGAATACTACCACAACTCGTCCTGGCTGGAGCACGGCGGCAGCCCGGAGCATGCAGTGCGCACGGCCTTTGTGTACCAGATCAACAAATACCTGAAGGACAAGAACCTGTACAAGAAGGGTGAAAGCACCATCAGCTTCCAGGACGTGCAGGACTGCCTGGTGTATGTGTCCTCCAGCTTTTCTACCCGCACCAGCTACGAGAACCAGACCAAAAAGGCCATCACGAACAAGTTCGTGTCCCAGGCCATGACCGACTTTTTGAAGCACTATCTGGAAGTGTATTTTCTGGAAAAGCCGGAGGAGGCCCAGAAGATCTGCCAGCAGGTGCTGGTGAACAAGCAGAGCCGAGAACATGCCGAAAAAACGCGCCAGAGCATCAAAAAGACCCTGTCCACTCAGATCGACCTGGCCAACCGGGTGCAGAAGTTCGTGGACTGCCGCACCAAGGATGCTTCCCGCCGGGAACTCTACATCGTGGAGGGCGATTCCGCTATGGGTGCGGTCAAGCAGAGCCGCGACAGTGACTATCAGGCCATCATGCCCATCCGCGGCAAGATCCTGAACTGCCTCAAGGCCGATTACGCCCGCATCTTCAAGTCGGACGTCATCGTGGACCTGATCAAGGTCATGGGCTGCGGCGTGGAGCTGGGCGGCAAGCACAATAAGGAACTGGCCACCTTCAACCTCGACAATCTGCGCTACAACAAGATCGTGATCTGTACCGATGCCGACGTGGACGGCTACCAGATCCGCACCCTGGTGCTGACCATGCTGTACCGGCTCACCCCCACCCTGATCAACGAGGGCTATGTGTACATTGCGGAGTCTCCGCTGTACGAGATCAACACCAAGGACCATACCTACTTTGCCTACACCGAGCCGGAGAAGGCCACCTTCCTGAAGGAGATCGGTGACAAAAAATATACGATCCAGCGCTCCAAAGGTCTGGGCGAGAACGACCCGGAGATGATGTGGCTGACCACCATGAACCCGGAGAGCCGCCGCCTGATCAAGGTACAGCCTGCGGATGTGGAAGAAACGGCCCGCGTGTTCGACCTGCTGCTGGGTGACAACCTGGCTGGCCGCAAGGAGCACATCGCGGAGCACGGCGCAGAATATCTGGACGATCTGGATGTGAGCTGATGATTTTAAATTGCCTCCGCTTGCGCTCTGGCAATGACAGAGGTAATGTTGTTTTGATTTGTTGCTTTGTCGCAGCCTGCGGGCTGCTCCAAAGCACGTTTTCACGAGGAAGGCCCCAACGGGTCAAGACATTTTAAGGGAAAATGCAGAAAACCGGAACGGCCTCCATCGGTGAAAGAGCAGTTCAGAATGGCCCGCAGGCCATTCTGAACTGCAAAAATAAAAATATGTTCCGCTGAATATGGGCAGAGCGAGAGCGGCGCCCATTTAAAATCGTCAAGAGGTTAGAAGATGCCTAGAAAATCAACCAAGAAAACCCCAAAGCCGGTGCGCCCGCAGCTGGGCGACGGCGTTGAGATCCTGAACGCTGGCAGTGTGCTGGAGGACCCCATCACCCGCACGCTGGAAGTGAACTATATGCCCTACGCCATGAGCGTCATCGTGAGCCGCGCTCTGCCGGAGATCGACGGCTTCAAGCCGGCCCACCGCAAGCTGCTGTACACCATGTATGAGATGGGTCTGCTGAAGGGCGCCCGCACCAAGTCGGCCAACATCGTGGGCAGCACCATGCACCTGAATCCCCATGGCGACGCCGCCATCTACGACACCATGGTGCGCATGGGCCGCGGCAACGAGAGCCTGCTCATGCCTTTTGTGGACAGCAAGGGCAACTTCGGCAAGGCCTACAGCCGGGATATGTCCTGCGCCGCAGCCCGTTACACCGAAGCCAAGCTGGAAAACGTGTGCGAGGAGCTGTTCCGCGACATCGACAAGGAGACCGTGGATTTTGTGCCCAACTACGACGGCACCACCACCGAGCCCACCCTGCTGCCGGTGACCTTCCCCACCATTCTGGCCAACAACACCCTGGGCATCGCCGTGGGCATGGCCTGCAACATCTGCTCGTTCAACCTGGCCGAGCTGTGCGCCACCACCGTGGCCCTGATGAAGGACCCCCACCACGACATTGCCGCCACCATGCCCGCCCCGGACTTTGTGGGCGGCGGCCAGATCTTGTACGATGAAGCGCAGATGCGTGAAATTTACGAGCATGGCCGCGGCAGCGTGAAGGTGCGCGCCCGCTACAACGTGGTGCCCGGCGAAAATATGATCGAGATCACCCAGATCCCGCCCACCACCACGGTGGAAGCCATCATGGACAAGATCGCCGAGCTGGTAAAGGCCGGCAAGATCAAAGAAATCAGCGATATGCGCGACGAGACCGACCTGAACGGCCTGAAGCTCACGCTGGACCTCAAGCGCGGCGTGGACGCCGACAAGCTGATGGCCAAGCTGTTCAAGACCACCCCGCTGGAGGACAGCTTCAGCGCCAACTTCAACATTCTGGTGGCCGGTCAGCCCCGGGTGATGGGCGTGCGGGAGATCCTGCAGGAGTGGACGGCGTTCCGCGTGGAATGCGTGCGCCGCCGCACTTACTACGACCTGCACGGCAAGGAAAAGCGCCTGCATCTGCTGCAGGGCCTGGCCGCCATCCTGCTGGACATCGACAAGGCCATCAAGATCATCCGCACCACCGAGGAAGAGAGCGAGGTCGTGCCCAACCTGATGATCGGCTTTGGCATCGACGAGGTGCAGGCCGATTATGTGGCCGAGATCAAGCTGCGTCACCTGAACCGGGAATATATCCTCAAGCGCACCAGCGAGATCGAGCAGCTGGAAAAGGATATTGCCGACCTGAACGATGTGCTGGCAAAGCCCGCCCGGGTGCGCCGCATCATCATCAACGAGCTGAACGAGGTAGCCAAGAAGTACGCGCAGCCCCGCCGCAGCGAGATTTTGTACGACTTGCCGGAGGAGGAAGCTGCCGCCGAGGAAGAGACGGTGCCGGACTACCCGGTCACCGTGTTCTTCACCCGCGAGGGTTACCTGAAAAAGATCCCGCCCCAGAGCCTGCGCACCGCCGGTGCCCACAAGCTCAAGGAGGGCGACGAGATCGTGCAGCAGGTGGAGACCCGCAACAACGTAGAAGCGCTGTTCTTCACCGACAAACAGCAGGTGTACAAGGTACGTCTGGCAGAGCTGGAGGACGGCAAGGTGGCCCAGATGGGCATCTTTGTGCCGGGCCGCCTGGGCATGGATGAAGGAGAGAACATCCTGGCCATGGTCATCACCGGGGATTACAGCGGCTTTGTGCTGTTCTTCTTTGCCAGCGGCAAGTGCGCCAAGATCCCGCTGAGCTCCTACGCCACCAAGCAGAACCGCCGGAAGCTGCTCAAGGCCTACTGCGACAAGGAACCGCTGGCCAAGCTGCTCTACCTGCCGGAGGAGACCGAACTGGCCATCCGCACCAGCACCAGCCGCATGCTGCTGGTGGGCACGGCGCAGATCGCCGCCAAAGCCACCCGCGACAGTCAGGGTGTGGCCGTGGTGACCCTGAAAAAGAACCAGACCATCGCTTCGGTGGTCCCGGCGGACACGCTGGAGCTGGCCAACCCCCACCGCTACCGCGTGCGCAGTCTGCCCGCCACGGGTGCCCTCATCCGCGCCGAGGACGAAGGCGAGCAGATGAGCTTGCTGTAAGGAGAATAAAATGCAAAACATTGACCTGATCTGTGTGGGCAAACTGAACGCAAAATACTTTGCCGAGGGCGTGGCCGAATACCAGAAACGGCTGTCGGCCTTTGCGTCCTTCCGCATCATCGAGCTGCCGGAGGAAAAGATCGAAGAGAAGAACGCTTCCGACGCAGTGGTGAAAAAGGCGCTGGATAAGGAGGGCAAGGCCATCCTGTCCAGCGTGCGCAAGGGCGCGGCCATTGTAGCCATGTGCATCGAGGGCAAACAGATCTCTTCCGACGAGCTGGCGCAGTTCCTGGCCGACCGGGCAAACAGCGGGGCAGGGGATGTGGCCTTTGTCATCGGCTCGTCCCACGGCCTGTCCGATGAGGTGAAAAAGGTTGCAGCCCTCAAGTTCAGCATGGGGCGCATCACCATGCCCCATCAGCTGGCACGGCTGGTGCTCACGGAACAGATCTACCGCGCATGCACCATCAACGTGGGCATGAAATACCACAAGTAACTTTACAACCCGCGCAAAACATGATAAAGTAAAGATACTGTGCTTAGGAAAAAGCACGCCCGCCGGTCGGGAAAGCCGGTGGGACTCTACACGATACGACACGGCAAACCAGCCGCGGACGGAAAGGATGTATTTACAATGGAACAGAGCGAAAAGACCCTTGACATGATCGTCAACCTCTGCAAGAACCGTGGTTATGTGTTCCCCGGTTCCGAGATCTACGGCGGCCTGGCCAACAGCTGGGACTACGGCCCCCTGGGCGTGGAGTTCAAGAACAACGTCAAGAAGGCATGGCTGAAGAAGTTCGTGCAGGAGAGCCCCTACAATGTGGGCCTGGATGCAGCCATCATCATGAACCCCCAGACCTGGGTGACCACCGGCCATGTGTCCAGCTTCTCGGACCCCCTGCTGGACTGCCGCGCCTGCAAGGCCCGTCACCGCGCCGACAAGCTGATCGGTGAGGAGCACCCCGAGGTGAACGTGGACGCCATGAGCTTTGACGAGATGGATGCGTTCATTGCAGAGCACGAGGACATCGTCTGCCCCGTGTGCGGCAAGCACGACTTTACCCCCATCCGCAAGTTCAACCTGATGTTCAAGACCGCCATCGGCGTGACCGAGGATAGCTCTTCTACCTGCTATCTGCGTCCCGAGACCGCGCAGGGCATCTTTGTCAACTTTGCCAACATCCAGCGCACCACCCGCCGCAAGCTGCCCTTCGGCGTGTGCCAGGTGGGCAAGGCTTTCCGCAACGAGATCACCCCGGGCAACTTCACCTTCCGCACCCGCGAGTTCGAGCAGATGGAGTGCGAGTTCTTCTGCAAGCCCGGCACCGATCTGGACTGGTTTGCTTACTGGAAGGACTACTGCGAGAACTGGCTGCTGAGCCTGGGCATCAAGAAGGAGCACCTGCGCCTGCGTGACCACGAGCCCGCAGAGCTGGCCTTCTACAGCCGCGCTACCACCGACATCGAGTACGCCTTCCCGTTCACCGACTGGGGCGAGCTGTGGGGCATTGCCGACCGCACCAACTACGACCTGACCCGCCATCAGGAAGCATCCGGCAAGAGCCTGGAGTACTTCGACAGCGAGACCAACGAGCACTACATCCCCTATGTCATCGAGCCGTCTCTGGGCTGTGACCGTGTGGCTCTGGCCTTCCTGTGCGAAGCCTACGACGAGGAGCACCTGACCGACAGCAAGGGCAAGGAGGATGTCCGCACCGTGCTGCACCTGCATCCGGCTCTGGCTCCCTACAAGTGCGCCGTGCTGCCCCTGAGCAAGAAGCTGGGCGAAAAGGCCATGGAGATCCGCAACGAGCTGAGCAAGTACTTCATGGTGGACTACGACGATACCGGTTCCATCGGCAAGCGTTACCGCCGCGAGGATGAGATCGGCACCCCGTACTGCATCACCGTGGACTTTGACACCGTGGGCGACGAGGCCAAGGGCATCGTGGCCGACAACTGCGTCACCATCCGTGACCGCGACACCATGGAGCAGGTCCGTATGCCCATCAGCGAGCTGAAGAGCTACATTGAGAGCAAGATCGAGTTCTGATCCATTTTTTGAAAGAACTGTGCGCCCGTCCGCATGCCGGAACCTCCGGAAGCGGGCGGGCGCTTTTGTTTTGAAGATGCTGCACTCCCTATTTTGCGTCACTTTGCGTCACACGGCAGCCCGCCTGTCCGGCCCTGACAGGCAAAAAGCCGGGAGGAACGTCCATTTTTCCAAAATTTTCCGATGCCGGGACAAACGACAACAAGTTTGACGCAGCCATGCAAAAAATAGTATAATGGCCCCAGGACGGACCATAGAAAAGAAGGGAGACACCGGGGTGCAGGACAAGGACGGAAAGACGGCACAGGGCGGGTCAATGACCCGGCAGCAGGCCGAACAGGAAATGGAGCAGCTGCGCAAGGTGTTCCCCTCGGTGCGCATGCTCACTGCAGAGCAGGTGCAGGCCGGGGAGGCAGTGGGAGATGCTGCCCGGCAGGCGCTGGAAGAAAAGACCACCCACAGCCGGATGGAGTACCGCGGGCAGGAGCTGTACGAGGTGACGGCCCTTTTTGCGCAGGTGGAAGGCACGCCCTGCGTGCTGGAGCTGGAGCGCAGGCTGGACCGGATCATGCTGCTGGACCCCGAAGAAAGCGAACAGTTGTTCAACAACCTTGCGGAGTACCGTGGAAAACTGTACCGCGATGCGGTGACCGGCGCGTACAATGAGCGCTATTACCAGGAAAAATACCGCAGCCGCATCCTCACGGCTGGTGTGGCGGTGCTGCGGGTGGACGACTTCAAGGCGGCCAACGACGTATATGGCCGTTACGCCGGAAACAGCGTGCTGGAAACCGTGGCCGGGGTGCTGCGCCGGAATCTGGGCGAGAAGGACCGCCTCATCCGCCGCGGCGAGGACCGGCTGCTGCTGCTTCTGCCGGAGGTGGGGCAGAGCGACTTCGGCCAGAAGCTGGAGCATCTGCGGCTGCAGCTGGCGGCGGCCGGTGTTCCGGGCTACTCCCATCTGCACATCTCGGTGAGCATCGGCGGTGTGTGGATCCGGGACGGGGAAGTATCGGCGGCGGTGGAGCACGCAGAGCGGCTGGCTACCTATGCCCAGATGCAGAAGAACACCGTGATCACCGAGCAGCAGCCGGAGCGCACGGCCGCCGCGCCGGTGCACCGCCGCCAGAGCGTGCTCATCGTGGATGACTCTGAGCTGAACCGCAAGATGCTGGGGCAGATGCTGGGCAGCCGGTTCGACATTGCCGAGGCGGCCAGCGGCGAGGCCTGCCTGCAGCTGCTGGAACAGAACGCCACCGGCATTTCCATCGTGCTGCTGGACATCCATATGCCCGGCATCGACGGTTTTACGGTGCTGGAAGAGATGAACCAGAAAAACCTGCTGGAACAGATCCCGGTGATCATGATCTCCAGCGAGGACACCGTGGACGCGGTGCGGCGGGCCTTTGACCTGGGAGCCTCGGATTACATCAGCCGCCCGTTCGACGCCAAGGTGGTCTATCAGCGCATCATCAACACCATCCAGCTGTACGCCAAGCAGCGCCGCCTGAGCGCCATGGCGGCGGATCTTGCTTTTGAAAAGGAACGCGCCAGCCGGATGATGATCGGCATCCTGAGCCAGGTGGTGGAAAAGCGCAACGGTGAAAGCCGCGACCATGTGCAGCGGGTGGCACAGCTCACCTCCATGCTGCTGGCCGGGCTGGCCCAAAAGACCGACCGTTACCCGCTCACACGGGAGATGCGCCGCACCATTGCCACGGCGGCGGCTCTGCACGACATTGGCAAAATGGAGATCTGCGAGGACTTGCTGCACAAGGAAGGCCCACTGACCGAGGCCGAGCGCCGTACCCTGCAAAGTCACACCCTGCTGGGAGCACAGATGCTGGAAGAACAGCCCGAATGCCGGGACGACGCCTTTGCCCGCACGGCGTACAACATCTGCCGCTGGCACCATGAGCGGTACGATGGCGGCGGCTATCCGGACGGCCTGCAGGGGGAGCAGATCCCCATCGAAGCACAGGTGGTGGGTCTGGCGGACGTGTACGAGCGGCTGGTGAGCCGCCCGGTGGACGGCCGCGCCCGTACCCACAGCGAAGTGGTGCAGATGATCTGTACCGGGGTGTGCGGGGCCTTCAATCCGCTGCTGCTGGACTGCCTGCAGGACATGGAAGCTGAGATCGCGCGTGCCATGCAGGACACGCCGGAAGAAACCTGAAAACATCACACCAACCGGGAAGTGCACGGGAAACCAGCGCACTTCCCGGCTTTTTGTGTGCATAAAACAGAAGTCCGGTCCTTGCCCGCAGACACAGGCTGTGTTAAACTAAAGGAAAACAGATCGCATTATGAGGAGGAATGGTTCGTGAAACAACTGCAAGGGTTTGTGCGCCGCGCTGCGGCGCTGGTGCTGGCGGCGGTGCTCTGCCTGTGTGCTCCGGCAGCACTGGCAGCGGACGATGCTGCCGTGTCCGGCGGTGCGGTGACCATGGGCGGTGCCAACACCACCCTGATCCCGGCGGAAGAGGAAAACTGCCTGAGCTGGCTCTTCGGCTCCGGCGACACCATCACCCTGCCGTACCTGAACATCCGGGGGCAGGGCCTGAAGAAAAACGTCACACTGAACCTGGTGGACTGCCTGGTGGGCATCACCTACAACGAGCTGGGGTCCATCGGCAGCTATGTCAGCGCCAGTGCGGCCCAGCAGGCCTGGAAGGCACAGGCCGTGGCGGCCCACTCCTATCTGGAATATCACAAGCAGTACGGTTCTTCGGCCAATGCATTGGTCTACACCCCGGTGGATCAGATCCCCTCCGCTGCCCGGGAAGCCATCCGCAAGGCGGTGGAGCCGGTGAAGGATGAGATCCTCACCTACAACGGCAGTGTCTGCGACGCGGTGTGGTCGGCCAGCGCGGGCTACAACACCCAGACCGGCGTGTACGGCACCTGCTCCAGCCGCGATGCCTGGGGCACCGAGGTGCCCTATCTGCAGAGCGTGGAAAGCCCCTATGAGGAGCAGTATCACAACCTGCTGCGCCGCTCCATCGGCAAGGATTATACCTATGTGGAGTACAACGACAGCCGCACCGGGGAGCCTTATACCGATGCGGACACCACCCACAAGAGCCTGGGCGGCTATGTGCAGTACAACACCTTTGTGTCCAACGGGCGCAGCTACCGCTACATCGGGCAGTTCGTCTCGTCTCGCTACTGCTTTGACTTTGGCACGGACGAAAACGGTACCCCCTGCATGACCTACTACGGCTTTGGCCACGGTGTGGGCATGAGCCAGTGCGGCGCCGTGGGCTATGCCGCAGAGCGGAACATGGGCTATAAGGCCATCCTCCGGCATTATTACAAGGGTGCCAGCATCACGAGCCAGGGCAGCAGCGGCGGTCTGTTCGGCTGGCTGCGCAGCCTGTTTGGCTGACAAAATGCGCCCCGCGGCCATGGTACACGGCCTGAGCGGCCTTCTGGTGTCACGTTGGCGGCAAAAAAGAACCTCCAAAATTCTGGCAAGGGCTTCTCAAGTGCGGCGCAATTTGGTATACTATCGCAGGGCCGAAAGTTTTCTGTGATACAAAACAACGCATCTGCGTGATACACGTTGGCGGCCTGTCCGCATCAGACGTTTGGAAAATAAAAGTGTTTGCCAAGGAATGGAGAAGGAAGCATGGAGTTGGATCAGGAAAAATTGACCCGGAATGAATCGGAGCGCAGCCGGGAGCTGGCACAGCGCATCCGGCGGGAGCTCGGCCCCTGCAGCGTACAGGTGCTGGGCGGCGTCGGCGCACTGGAAAGTGCACTGGAAGCGACCGGTGCCGTGCAGCCTGCCGAGGGTGCTCTGCCGGAACTTCTGGTGGTGGTGGACCCGGAGTGGGTCACCCTGCCGCAGCAGCTGGCCGACCGGGTGCTGCTGGTGTGCAGCGAAGAAACGATGCTGGCCGCCTGCGCAAAGCAGCTGGCACAGCAGGGCCTGTACCGCGATTTTTCGTGGCAGAGCCGGGGCCGCGCTTTGCAGACGGCTCTGTTTTGCCGCACGGACGCCCCGGATGCAGCCGGGCAGCTGGCCGGATATGAGGAAGAACTGGACATCCTGCGGGAGCGCATGGAGCTGGCCGAGCGCACCGGCGAAGAGCAGGGCCGCCAGCTGGAGCGTCTGCGCAGCGACCTTTCGCTGAGCCGCAGCCACGAGCAGGACCTGGAAAAAACGCTGAACAGCGTGGTCCAGTCCCAGTTCTGGAAGCTCACCTGGCCCATGCGGTATCTGGTGAGCAAGTGCCGCCAGCTGTGGCACACCTTCCCGCTGTTCGTCTTTCTGGCAACGCTGCGCCGGGTGGGCATCTCCGGCGTGATGGCCCAGGCGAAGGCCAAGCGGGAGTACAAAAAGCTGTTCCCGGGCAAAGCCATGCCCGCCGACCATTTTGCCACCCCGGAGCTGCTGGTAAAGCAGGCGGCCAACCAGCCGGCAGGCCCGCTCATCAGCATCGTGGTGCCGCTGTACAACACCCCGCAGCAGTTCCTGGTGGAGCTGCTGGACTCGGTGCAGAACCAGAGCTACCGCAACTGGGAGCTGTGCATGGTGGACGCCGGGCAGGATGAGACGGTGGGCCAGACCGTGAAGGCCCGCGCCGCCTCCGACCCCCGCATCCGTTATCGGAAGCTGGACAAGAACGACGGCATTGCCGGCAACACCAATCAGGGCTTTGCTATGGTCAAGGGCGACTATGTGGCCCTGCTGGACCACGACGACATCCTGCATCCGTGCGCTCTGTGGTATGTGGCACAGGCCATCGCCGAGCAGGGAGCCGACTTCGTGTATACGGACGAGGTCACCTTTGAGGGCGACATCGACCATCTGACGGTGTACCACTTCAAGCCGGATTATATGCTGGACAACCTCCGCTCCAACAACTACATCTGCCACCTGAGCGTGTTCAGTGCCGCGCTGCTGGCCAAGGTGGGCGGCGACGAGCGGGCGGAGTTCAACGGCAGCCAGGATTATGACCTGTACCTGCGCCTGACCGAGCAGGCCAAAAAGGTGGTGCACATCCCGCACCTGCTGTATTACTGGCGCTCCAGCCCCACCAGCGTGGCAAGCAACATTTCGGCCAAGATGTACTGTCTGGAAGCCGCCATGAAGGCCCTGCGTGCCCACTACAAGCGGGTGGGCGTGCCGGTGGATGACGTGACCATGATCCCCAACACCCCGGGCTTCTACAAGACCGACTACACCATCACAAAGCCCGGCAAGGTGAGCATCCTGATCCCCAGCTGCGACCATGGGGCAGATCTGCGCACCTGCGTGGATTCCATCTACCGCAAGACCACCTATGCGGACTTTGAGGTCCTCATCATCGAGAACAACAGCAAGGAGGACGGCACCTTCCACCTCTACGAACAGCTGCAGAAGGAGCACCCGGACAACCTGCGGGTGCTGTACTGGAAGGGCACCGGCTTCAACTACAGCGCCCTGAACAACTTTGGCGCCAAGGAAGCGACCGGCGAATACCTGCTGCTGCTCAACAATGATACCGAGGTGATCACTCCTCGCTGGATCGAGGAGATGGTCATGTATGCCCAGCAGGAGCGCGTGGGCTGCGTGGGCGTCAAGCTGCTGTACCCGGACAACACCATCCAGCATGCAGGCATCGGCTTTGGCTACCTGACTCTGGCCGCCCACATGCACAAGAACTTCCCGGTGGGACACCCCGGCTACATGGGCCGTCTGGTCTATGCGCAGGATGTCTATGCCGTGACCGCTGCCTGCCTGATGGTGCGCAAGAGCGTGTACGACGAGGTGAACGGCCTGGACGAGAGTTTTGCTGTGGCCTTTAACGATGTGGACTTCTGCGTCCGCGTGCGGGAGGCCGGGTATACCAATGTCTTTACCCCCTTTGCCCAGCTGTATCACTACGAGAGCAAGAGCCGCGGCCTGGACGAGAGCCCGGCCAAGCGCAAGCGCTTTGAGTCGGAAGTGAAGCGGTTCCAGCAGCGGTGGGCCAAGCAGCTGGCCGCCGGGGACCCCTGCCTGAACCCGAACTTTGACCTGATGAAGGAGGACTTCACCTTCGACATCAAGCCGCTGGAGTGACCCTCTCAGTCTGCTGCGCAGACAGCTGTTCCTCACTCTGTCACTTGCGTGACATCTCTCCCCGGCGCGGGGAGAGCCTTTCCCGAAAGGGGGAGCTTTGTTCGGAAAACTGATTGAAAACGAAAAGAGGAACTCTGGTGGAACTTTCAGCCTGTATCGTAGTTTATAACGGCGCAGAGGAGGCCCTGCGTGCGGCCCAGACCGTGCTGGACTGCACCCGCCGCCATCCGCTGACGCTGTATCTGGTGGACAATGCCAGCCCGGACGGCAGCGGCCAGCGCCTGACCCGCGCGGCGGCCGACGGCACCCTGCGCACGGCACCGGGCCAGCAGGTGCAGGTGCTCTGCCGGACCAAAAACGGCGGCTTCGGCACCGGGCACAATACGGTGCTTTCGCTGCTGCACAGCCGGGTGCATTTTATCCTGAACCCGGACATCCAGCTCACCGCCGACACCCTGAGCGACCTGGCAGACTGGATGGTGCAGCACCCCGGTGTGGTGATGGCCCGCCCGGCCCTGACCTTTCCGGACGGGCAGCCCCAGCGGCTGCCGCTGCGCCGGTGCAATGTGCGGGCCATGGTCTACCGCCAGCTGCCCTGCCTGAAGTTTTGGGCAAAGTACAACGAACGCTACCTCATGGCGGACCGGGACCTGACCCAGCCCACAGAGATCGAGTTCTGCACCGGCAGCTTTTCGGCGGTGGAAACCGCAGCCTTCAAGGCGGTGGGGGGCTTTGACGAGCACTACTTTATGTATGTGGAGGATGCCGACCTCACCCAGAAAATGCGCACAAAGGGCAAGGCGTATTTGGTGCCCCAGTACACGGCCATCCATGCCTGGCACCGGGCCGCCCACCGCAGTCTGAAGCCCTTTCTGTGGCAGCTGCGCAGTCTGCTGCGTTATTTTTCCAAGTGGGGCTTTGCGTGGTAAGATAAAAAATTTTTGCAACGGCTTTTCCGGAAATTTTGCCGGAAGGGCCGTTCTTTCTTGCTTTTTATGTGAATTGATAGTAAAATAAAGTGAACTGTTATCTCCTTTTGCAGGAGAGGGCAGTGCTGAACAAGTTGACAGCGGACGCAGCTCCGCTTTGAATCCATACGCAGTCCGGCCGGTACGCCGCCCGGGCTGCGTACAGCTGCACAACTTTTTACAAAAGATTAAAGGAGTGCACAAGTATGAAAGGTATCATTCTTGCCGGCGGTGCCGGCACCCGGCTTTACCCGCTGACCATGGTCACCAGCAAACAGTTGCTGCCGGTCTACGACAAGCCGATGATCTACTACCCCCTGTCCACGCTGATGCTGGCAGGCATTCAGGACATCCTGATCATTTCCACCCCCACCGACACGCCCCGCTTTGAGGCGCTGCTGGGGGACGGCAGCCAGTACGGCATCCGTCTGCAGTACAAGGTGCAGCCCTCCCCGGACGGCCTGGCACAGGCCTTCATCCTGGGCGAAGAGTTCATTGGTGACGACTGCTGCGCCATGATCCTGGGGGATAATATCTTCTACGGCAACGGCTTCTCCAAGATCCTCAAGACGGCTGCGTCCAACGCAGAGAACAAGGGCCGCTGCACCGTGTTTGGCTACTATGTGCAGGATCCCGAGCGCTTTGGCATCGTGGAATTCGACAAGGACGGCAAGGTGCTGAGCGTGGAGGAAAAACCCCAGCATCCCAAGAGCAACTACGCCATCACCGGCCTGTACTTCTACAACAAGGAAGTGGTGCAGATGGCAAAGCAGGTCAAGCCCTCTGCCCGCGGTGAGCTGGAGATCACCACCCTCAACGACATGTACCTGAAGAAGGACGAGCTGGACGTCCAGCTGCTGGGCCGCGGCTTTGCCTGGCTGGACACCGGCACGATGGAGAGCCTGGTGGATGCTGCCGACTTCGTGCGTATGGTGGAAAAGCGTCAGGGCATCAAGATCAGCGCCCCGGAGGAGATCGCCTTCAAGTATGGCTGGATCGACCGCGAGACCCTGCTGACCAGCGCCGAGCGCTACGGCAAGAGCCCCTACGGCCAGCACCTGAAGAACGTGGCCGACGGCAAACTGCGCTACTGAGAAGAGAGGCACATTGGTATGAAGATCATTGTTACTGGATGCAGGGGCCAGCTGGGCACCGAGATCCTCAAGCAACTGCGGGAAGGCCGCAGCGAGATTGGCCCCATCCCGGAAAAGCTGCTCAACGCCACCGTTCTGCCGGTGGACCTGCCGGAGCTGGATATTTCCAACTACCGGATGGTGGATGAGTTCATCCGCCGCAACCGCCCGGATGTCATCATCAACTGCGCCGCCTACACCAACGTGGACGGCTGCGAGGTGAACCACGACGCTGCCTTCAAGGCAAACGCACTGGGCCCCCGCAATCTGGCTCAGGCCGCCGAAAAGACCGGTGCCCGCCTGGTGCATGTGTCCACCGACTATGTGTTCTCCGGTCGCGAGAACGGCGGCATCCCGCAGGATGAAGCCACCATCCCCGGCCCCATCAGCGCCTACGGCTCCACCAAGCTCATGGGCGAAAAGTATGTGGAGCAGTTCTGCCACCGCCACTTCATCGTGCGCACGGCATGGCTGTACAGCTACTACGGCAAGAACTTTGTCAAGACCATCGTCAATGCCGGCAAGAAATTCGGCAAGCTGGAGGTGGTCAACGACCAGTGCGGCAACCCCACCAACGCGGTGGACCTGGCCCACGAGATCTTGCAGCTGTGCGTGACCCACGAGTACGGCCTGTATCACTGCACCGGCGAGGGCGTGTGCTCCTGGTATGACTTCGCGTCCGAGATCATCCGCCTGTCCGGTGTGGACGCCACCGTGGCTCCCTGCACCAGCGAGGAGTACAAGGCAAAGCACCCGGACAGCGCCGACCGCCCCAGGTGGAGCGCTCTGGACAACCGGATGCTGCGCTGCACTGTTGGCAACGACGTCCGTGACTGGAAGGATGCACTGGCCTGCTTCTTCACCCACTGGGACGGCGACAACGGAATGAAAGACTGAGATGAACCCCTCTCCGTCTGCTCAGTTCCCTCGCATCCACCTCTCCCGAAGGGCGAGGTTTTATGCATCTGGAGGGAACGCTGAAAAAAGCTCCCCCTTCCGGGGGAGCTGGCATCGCACAGCGATGACTGAGAGGGATTTACTACAACGAAACTTTGAGGAAATAAACTTATGAAAACCTATCTGATCACCGGCTGCGCCGGTTTTATTGGTTCCAACTTTGTGCATTATATGCTCAAGAAATACCCGGAGATCCTGCTGGTCAACCTGGATAAGCTGACCTACGCCGGCAACCTGGAAAACCTGAAGGACGTGGAGGGGGACCCCCGCCATGTGTTCGTGCAGGGCGACATCTGCGACAAGGAACTGGTGGAGAGCCTGTTCCAGAAGTACGATTTCGACTACGTCATCAACTTTGCCGCCGAGAGCCATGTGGACCGCTCCATCAAGAATCCGGAGATCTTTGTGCAGAGCAACGTGATGGGCACCGTCAACCTGCTGCAGCGCGCCAAGGAAGCCTGGTACGATGCCGAAGCCAAGACCTGGAAAGAGGGCAAGAAGTACCTGCAGGTGTCTACCGATGAGGTGTACGGCGCCCTGGGTGCCGACGGCTACTTCATGGAGACCACTCCGCTGTGCCCCCACAGCCCCTATTCTTCCTCCAAGGCCAGCGCTGATATGTTCGTCATGGCATTCCATGACACCTACGGCATGCCGGTGAACATTACCCGCTGCTCCAACAACTACGGCCCCTATCAGTTCCCGGAGAAGCTGATCCCCCTGATGATCAACAACGTCAAGCACCACAAGCAGCTGCCCGTGTACGGCGACGGCATGCAGATCCGCGACTGGCTGTATGTGGAGGATCACTGCAAGGCCATCGACATGGTGGCCAACGGCGGCAAGATTGGCGAGGTGTACAACGTGGGTGGCCACAACGAGCGCCCCAACATCTTCATCGTCAAGACCATCATCAGCCAGCTGCATGACCGTCTGCAGGACGAGGGCATCAGCGAGGACCTGATCAAGCATGTGGCCGACCGTCTGGGCCATGACCGCCGTTACGGCATCGACCCCACCAAGATCAAGAACGATCTGGGCTGGTACCCTGAGACCCCGTTCGAGAAGGGCATCGTGCTGACCATCGACTGGTACCTGAACCACGAGGAGTGGATGAACCACGTCACCAGCGGTGATTACCAGAACTACTATCAGGATATGTACAAGAATAAGTAACATTCCGTAAAACAACAAAAGCGCAAAAAAGCACCTGCTGCAGAGATTTTCTGCGGCAGGTGCTTTTTGTGTCGTGCGTTCAGTCGGTGGTGGTGTCCATCACGAAATCGGCGGCATCCTCGATGTTGTGCTGGGTGAAATAGGCTTCTTCCAGCGGGATCCACCGGGCGGCAAAGTCCGGGTAGCGGTCGCCCTCCCGGGCCTGCAGGCGGCGGGTCTGCTCGGCATCCGAGCAGGTCATGAACACCCGGAAATCCTCATACGGGGCCAGCAGCGGGTGGTGGCTGTAGCTGCCCTCCAGGATCACCAGCGGCTGTGCGGCAAGTTGCTGCACGGGCAGATAAGCACCCTCCCGGCAGGAGTAGGCCCGGTAGAGCACGGGCTTTCCGGCGCGGGCCGGGGCCAGCACCTCGTCCCGCAGGCGGGCAAAGTCCATATTGGCACAAGGCGTCTGTTCCCAGCCGGGCACACGGTCGGCGGGCGGCAGGTAGAAATCGTCGGTGTGCAGGACGATGCTGTCCGGAAACTGCTCTGCCAATGCGGCGGCCATCGTGGTCTTGCCGCTGCCGCAGCGACCGTCCAGTGCCAGCACCACCGGCGCAGCGGCGTTGGCCAGAAGCGGCTCCAGACAGTGGATGATGTAGGGGTGAATCGGGTACTCCGCCATGAAAACAACTCCTTTGCTCTGAAAAATGAGATATACAGCATTATAGCACAACCCACCCCAAAAGGACAGACCAACGTACAATAAAAATCGAATGGTTTGTTGCGAATAACTTTTTTGCGAAAAAGTGTTGACAGGAGGCTTTGCCTGTGGTAAGATACAGTCACGTTAGGAATAACTAACCAAAAGACCGGAACGGCAGACCCTGCAAAACGGGCGCGCCGATTCTTTTTGAATTATGAGTTGGAAATATCTAACTCATAAAACCGCCTGGTTCCGGCCATACTGGCAGGGAAGCACGCAGAGGAGGGAACAGCCCATGGAGCGCAATTTTGAGACCGTGATGATCGAGCAGTGCGCGCCGGTGCTGGCCAGCCTGAAACCTGCGGGACTGTTCCGCTACGAGACCCGGGACTGCGCCGACCTTGCCCGCCGGGTGAAAAACTGGAACGAGCAGCTCCAGCCCAAGGGCCTGCGGGTCCGGGTGCTGAAGGGCTGCGCACGCACCCACCAGTATCTCGTTTATGTGTACCGCGAGAGCATGCTGCGCGCGGTGCTGACCGACGAGACCGTGCAGGGCTTTCTCCGGCAGGAGGGCTACCATCTGCCGGCAGAACGGGCCGACTGCACGGCCTGGCTCACCCAGCTTTCACGCAGACTGTGCTGCTCGGCCGAATTCCCGCATGAAATCGGCGTTTTTCTGGGCTACCCCCTGAGCGACGTGGTGGGCTTTATTGAAAACAGCGGCCGGAACTTTACCTGCTGCGGCTGCTGGAAAGCCTACGGGGACCCGCAGGCGGCACAGCGTCACTTTGCACAGCTGCGCAAGTGTACAGCCGTGTATCTGCGGCTGTTCCACAGCGGTACCCCCATTCTCCGCCTTGCTGTGGCGGCTTAACACTGACATTCTCTTTTCAAATACTCTCTTTTTATCCTGGCACCCGCCAGTGTCCACGCACCGACGGGAAGAAATCCTCCTTTTGACACGCGGCCGCACGGCGCAGACTGACCACTGCACCGTGCGGCTGTGTCACTTTTCGGAAAAATTTTTCACGCCGCACCGGTCGGTCGGCGCAATATTTCCCGGCGGAACAACGCTCCGGAAACCGGCTTTGGCAGAGTGCACAGCCGATGACCGTAAAACGGGTGCTTGAATGTTAATATGCACGAACTTTGCGTCAAAAAGCTGAGTTAGTTGTTGTTGATTGTGATAAAATCCGGAGGGTTTCGGACATAAAATTTGTTTGTTTATATAAACTAACTTTGAATTATGAAAAAATTATTGACAAGAGCGGTTAGCGAGCGTAAACTATCCATGCTGATAGTTGCGGCTGACTAACCGCCGCACATCTCCGATTCAATGAGAAGGGAAGCGGAATATATGATGCCTCTGACGATGGCAAAAGCAGGAGAGACGGTCACCATCAAAAAGATCACCGGCAAGGACGAAGTCCGGCTGCATCTGGCAGAGCTGGGGTTCGTGGTGGACAGTGAGGTGACCGTGGTCAACGAGATCGCAGGCAACCTGATCATCCAGGTCAAGGAGAGCCGCATCGCGCTGGACAAGACCATGGCAAACCGCATTATGATCGGCTGATTACAGACTGAACAGTGCCCGCAACACTGTTTGGGAGACACTCCGAAACTGGACTGGTCTCCAATAAAGACAAGCAGAGGAGGATGATTTGCAATGAAAACTCTGAAAGACGTTAAGGTCGGTGAGACTGCCACCGTGGCCAAGCTGCATGGCGAAGGCCCGGTGAAGCGCCGCATCATGGACATGGGCATCACCAAGGGTGTGGAGATCTATGTCCGCAAGGTGGCTCCCCTGGGCGACCCCATGGAGCTGACCGTGCGCAACTACGAGCTGAGCGTGCGCAAGGCCGATGCCGAAATGATCGAAGTAGTCTGATTCCAAAGGGAGGAAGGATTAAGCAATGAGCATTAAAATTGCACTTGCCGGCAACCCGAACTGCGGTAAAACGACCCTGTTCAACAACCTGACCGGCTCCAACCAGTACGTCGGCAACTGGCCCGGCGTTACCGTGGAAAAGAAGGAAGGCAAGCTGAAGGGCGACAAGGATGTCATCATCCAGGACCTGCCCGGTATCTACTCGCTGTCTCCGTACACGCTGGAGGAAGTCGTCTCCCGTACTTATCTGGTCAAGGAGAAGCCCGACGCCATCCTGAACATCATCGACGGCACAAACATCGAGCGCAACCTGTACCTGACCACCCAGCTGATCGAGCTGGGCATCCCGGTGGTCATGGCTGTGAACATGATCGACCTGGTGCGCAAGAACGGCGATAAGATCGACCTGAAGAAGCTGAGCGCCGAGCTGGGCTGCGAGGCGGTCGAGATCAGCGCCCTGAAGGGCGAGGGCACCGAGGCAGCTGCCAAGGCTGCCGTGACCGCTGCCCAGGGCAAAAAGGCCGGCGAGCTGCCCCATGTGTTTACCGGCAGTGTGGAGCACGCCATTGCCCACATCGAAGAGTCCATTCAGGGCAAGGTGGATGACCGCTTCCTGCGCTGGTACGCCGTCAAGCTGTTCGAGCGCGACGACAAGGTCATGGAAGAGCTGAAGCTGGATAAGGACCTGATCGCGCACATCGACGAGCACATCAAGGACTGCGAGAAGGAAATGGACGACGATGCTGAGAGCATCATCACCAACCAGCGCTATGCCTACATCAACACCGTGGTCTCCAAGGCCGTCAAGAAGAAGGCTCGTGTGGAGCATCTGACCATCTCCGACAAGGTGGACCAGATCGTCACCAACCGCATTCTGGCGCTGCCCATCTTCGCAGCGGTGATGATCCTGATGTACTCCCTGTCCATGGGCACCTCCATTGCAGACGGCGGCTGGTCCATCGGCACCTTTGCCACCGACTGGACCAACGATGTGCTGTTCGGTGAGATCGTGCCGGGCGCACTGGGCGGCTTCCTGGAGAGCATCGGCGTGGCAGGCTGGCTGTACGGCCTGATCATGGACGGCATCGTCGCCGGTGTCGGCGCAGTTCTGGGCTTCGTGCCGCAGATGCTGGTGCTGTTCTTCCTGCTGTCCATCCTGGAGGACATCGGCTATATGTCCCGTGTGGCCTTCATCATGGACCGTATCTTCCGCAAGTTCGGCCTGTCCGGCAAGAGCTTCATCCCCGTGCTGGTGGGCACCGGCTGCGGCGTGCCGGGCGTCATGGCTTCCCGTACCATCGAGAACGAGCGTGACCGCCGCATGACCATCATGACCACCTGCTTCATCCCCTGCGGCGCCAAGATGCCCATCATCGGCCTGATCGCAGGTGCCATGTTCGGCGGCTCTCCGTTGGTGGCTGTTTCTGCTTACTTCATCGGCATGGCTGCCATCATCTGCTCCGGCATCATCCTGAAAAAGACCAAGATCTTCGCAGGCGACCCCGCTCCCTTCGTCATGGAGCTGCCTGCTTACCATGTGCCTGCATGGGGCAACGTGTTCCGTGCCACCTGGGAGCGCGGCTGGTCCTTCATCAAGCGTGCCGGTTCCGTCATTCTGCTGGCGACCGTCGTGCTGTGGTTCCTGCAGGGCTTCGGCTTCGAGAACGGTGTCTTCGGCATGGTCGAGGATCAGGACAACTCCGTCCTGGCTGCCATCGCCACCAAGATCGCATGGATCTTCGCTCCTCTGGGCTTCGGCAACTGGCGTGCAACCGTTGCTTCCGTGTCTGGCCTGATCGCCAAGGAGAACGTGGTTGGTACCTTTGGTGTCCTGTATCACTTCGGCGGCGAGCTGTCTGAGAACGGCGACGAGATCTGGGCCGCTGTGGCACAGGATTACACCGCGCTGTCTGCTTACGCCTTCATGATCTTCAACCTGCTGTGCGCTCCCTGCTTCGCAGCCATGGGCGCTATCAAGCGTGAGATGAACAACGGCAAGTGGACCGCCATCGCCATTGGTTATATGTGCGCTCTGGCTTACTGTGCTGCACTGGTCGTGTACCAGCTGGGCGGCCTGATCACTGGCGAGATCGGCTTCAACTTCTTCACCATCGTGGCTGCTGTGGTTCTGGTGGCCTTCATCTACCTGATGGTGCGTCCCAATAAGTATGCGGGTAACAACGAAGTCAAGATCGACGTGACCAAGATCTGATCAAACTGCATGACATGTGAAAGGGTGTGTTTTGTATGATGGAATTCCTCGCTGCAAATTTTAATCTGCCCACGATCATTGTGGCAGTCATCGTGTTTGGCGGTGTGGGCTGGATCACATGGCACTCCCACAAGCATGGCGGCGGCTGCAGTGGGTGCAGCGGCTGCGGCGAAGGCGGCTGCAATGGCAGCTGCAGCGGTTGCAGCGGCTGTCACTGAGCATTGAAATGATCCGCAAAGGGCGCGGGCTGGAACATTCGGCTCGCGCCCTTTTTTCAGAAACAAAAAGTTAGCTTTGGATAACATTGGAAAATCTATCAGAAAAGAGAGTGATCGGCATGGAACTGACGTCGGCACATCTGCGCTATCTGCTGGCGATCTATGAGGTCTCGCGCACCCACCTGGACATCAGCTCCCGCAGCATTGCGGAAAAGCTGGGGGTGACCAAACCCTCGGTGGTGCGCATCATGAATCTGCTCATGGAGCGCGGCATGATCGTAAAGGAGCACTACGGCAAAATCTATATGACCGACCGGGGCATCTGGGTGGCCAAACAGGTGCATGCGGAGATGGAAAGCATTCTGGAGCATTTTCCGCCGGTGAGCCAACCCCTGACCGAGGAGGAAAAGACCGCTGCGGCCCTGGCCATGACCAGCGCCCTGCCGGACCGCATTTTTACCGGCGAATACGACCGTCTGTTCGGCGCTGACGCCGACCGGACAGAAAGGGAGAAGAATCCGTGATCAACAAAAAACTGCTCTCCTTTGACCGCGGGGCCCTGCGCTTTGTGGGGGCCAACGTGGCGTTCCAGTGGCTGGGCATGCTGTGCAACGTGATCTTTGTGCGGGCCATCGCCCGGCTGGTGGGGGCGGCCTTTGCGGGCATGCTCACCACCGGGGTGCTGTGGCAGAACCTTCTGCTGTGTCTGGGCACGGTACCGTTCCGGTTCGCGTTCACCCTGCTGGCATCCGGCATGAGCGACCAGGCTTCCAAGAACGTCAAGCGCACTCTGCGCAGCAACATTTACAACAAGCTGACCCGTCTGGGCCCCAATTACACCGAGACCGCCGCCACCAGCGAGGTGGTCATGCTGGCCAGTGAAGGCGTGGAACAGATCGACACCTACTTTGCCAAGTACCTGCCCCAGCTGGTATACAGCCTGCTGGCCCCGGTCACCCTGTTCGTGCTGCTGGTGGGAGTGCACGCACGGTCGGCCATCATCTTGCTGTGCTGTGTGCCGCTCATCCCCATGTCCATCGTGGCGGTGCAGAAATTTGCCAAAAAGCTGCTGGCAAAATACTGGGGCGAGTACACCACCCTGGGCGACAGCTTTCTGGAAAACATCCAGGGCCTGACCACCCTGAAGATCTATCAGGCCGATGGCTGGAAGCATGAGCAGATGAACGCCCAGGCCGAGCGCTTCCGCAAGATCACCATGAAGGTGCTGACCATGCAGCTGAATTCGGTGACCCTGATGGACCTGATGGCCTACGGCGGGGCCGGGCTGGGCATCATCAGTGCGGTGTCCGCCTTTGCCAAGGGTCAGCTGAGCCTGACGGCCACGTTGACCATCGTGCTGCTGGCGGCAGATTTCTTCCTGCCGCTGCGGCTGCTGGGCAGCTATTTCCACATTGCCATGAACGGTGCTGCCTCGGCAGAAAAAATCTTCAAACTGCTGGCAGCAGAGGAACCCGCCGATGGCGAACAGACCGTGCCGGAACAGGCTGCCCTGCAGCTGGAGCACGTTACCTTTGGGTACGAGAAGGACCGCACCATTCTGCAGGACGTGTCCCTGACCATCCCGCAGGGCAGCTTTGTCTCGCTGGTGGGTGAGTCCGGCTGCGGCAAGAGCACCATTGCGGCGCTGCTGTCCGGCAGCCGCACCGGTTACACCGGCAGCGTGACGCTGGGCGGTGTGCCGGTGGAACAGCTGCAGCGGGCCCAGCGCCTGCGTGCCCTGACGCTGGTGCCCCACAATGCCACCATTTTCAAGGGCACGGTGGACGCAAACCTGCGCATGGCAAAGCCCGATGCTACCGAGGCCGAGCTTTGGGCTGCGCTGGAACAGGTGAACCTGGCCGACTTCTGCCGCAGCCAGGACGGCCTGCAGACGGCCCTGCATGAGGGCGGCAGCAACCTGTCCGGCGGCCAGCGGCAGCGCCTTGCCATGGCCCGCGCCCTGCTGCACGACGCCCCCATTTATCTGTTTGACGAAGCCACTTCCAACGTGGACGCCGAGAGCGAAAACGACATCATGGCAGCCATCCGGAGTTTGGCGGGCCGCAAAACGGTGATCCTGATCTCCCACCGGCTGGCCAACGTGGTGGACAGCGACTGCATCTATGTGCTGGACAAGGGCCGCATCGCAGAGCGGGGCACCCACGCGGAACTGCTGAAAAAGCAGGGCGCCTACAGCCGTCTGTACACGGCCCAGAAGCAGCTGGAAACGCTGGAAACGGAGGATGCCTGATATGAACGAACCCAAGCATCGCAGCCCCTTTGTCCTTGTGGGCCGCCTCATCGTGCTGGTCAAGCCCATGCTGCCCATCATGCTGGCGGCCATCGTCATGGGCGTGGCGGGGCATTTCTGCGCCACCTTCATCACCATTTTCGGCGGCTTTGGCATCCTGCGGGCGCTGGGGCTGGCCAGCCCGCTGCGCTCGGTGGGCGTTGCCTTTGCCTGCATTCTGGTATTTGCCCTGCTGCGCGGCATCCTGCGCTATGCAGAGCAGGCTTCCAACCACTTTATCGCTTTCAAGTTGCTGGCCCTCATCCGGGATCAGGTGTTCGGCGCGCTGCGCCGCCTGACCCCGGCCAAGCTGGAGGGCCGTGACCGCGGCGACCTGATCTCCCTGATCACCGCCGACATCGAGGCGCTGGAAGTGTTCTATGCCCACACCATCTCGCCCATCTGCATCGCCTGCATCTGTGTCATCGGCATGACCGGTTTTGTGGCCAGTTACCACATCCTGCCCGCACTGGTGCTGCTGGCCGGGTACCTGCTGGTGGGCGTGGCCCTGCCGGTGTGGAGCGCAAAGCGCGGCGACAAGGTGGCCCGGGAGTACCGGCAGGCCCTGGCCGACACCAACAGCTATGTGCTGGAGAGCCTGCGCGGCCTGCGTGATACCCTGCAATATCAGGACACCGCCGCCCGTGCGGCCGGCATCACGGCCCACAGCGAGACACTGGGCGAAAAGCAGAAGGCCCTGAAATACCGCGAGGGCCTGACCGTGGCCATCACCAACACCCTGATCCTGTTCACGGTCATCGCGGTGCTGGGAGTGAGCTTGCAGCTGTACCGGAACGGGCAGATGGGCGAGGAAGGGGTGCTCATCTGCACCCTGTCGGCTCTGAGCTCCTTTGGCCCGGTGGTGGCACTGGCCAACCTCGGTGCCAGCCTGACCCAGGTGTTTGCCAGCGCCGACCGTGTGCTGGACCTGCTGGACGAAGAGCCTGTGACTGCCGACGTGACCGACGGTGCCCACACGGCCTTTGCGGGGGCGCAGGCGGAGCATGTGAGCTTCTCCTATGCGGACGAAGAGGTGCTGCACGACCTGAGCCTGACCATCCCGGAAAAAAAGATCGTGGGCATTACCGGCCGTTCCGGCAGCGGCAAGTCCACCTTCCTGCGGCTGCTCATGCGTTTCTGGGATGTGAACACCGGCACCATCCGCTTTGGCGGGGAGGACATCCGCCGGGTGAACACGGCTACCCTGCGGGCACAGGAGAGCCTTGTGACCCAGGAGACGGAGCTGTTCAACGACACCATCGAGAACAATATCCGCATCGCCAAGCGGGATGCCACCCGCGAAGAAGTGGAAGCGGCCTGCAAAAAGGCTGCGCTGGACGGCTTTATCCGCAGCCTGCCCAAGGGGTATGACACCCCCGTGGGTGAGCTGGGCGGGGCCTTGTCCGGCGGTGAGCGGCAGCGCATCGGTGTGGCGCGGGCATTCCTGCACGATGCACCCTTCCTGCTGCTGGACGAGCCTACCTCCAACCTCGACAGCCTAAACGAGGGCGTGATCCTCAAGGCGGTGCGGGCCGAGTGCCGGGACAAGACGGTGCTGCTGGTCTCCCACCGCAAGTCCACCATGGCTGCCGCCGATGTGACCTACTCGGTAGAAAGCGGCCGACTGAGCTGAGAAAACAACTGCAACCCCCAAAAAAGGGCCTGTCTCACAAGAGACAGGCCCTTTTTTGCTGCATGTTTATGGATCAGTGATTGACGGCTTTGAGGATCTGGCGGCCAATGTACTTGTGGCCGGAAACGGTGGGGTGGCCGTCGTTGGCAGTGCGGGTATAGGGGATGGGCACATAGGTCACATCATACTGGGCAGCCAGCTTGGCTGCGGCGGTGTTCAGCCGACGGAAGTGGCGGCTCCAGGAGGGCATCAGGGGCACCGGGTTATTGTAGCTCAGTACCAGGATCTGGGCCTCCGGGTTCAGCTCACGCAGGTCCTTCATCACACGCTCCAGCTGGGTCACAGTGTCGGCGTAGGTGGAGGTGCAGATCTGGCCCATGCCGGTGGTCAGCAGATACATCACGGCACGGAACTCCGAGGGGGTCAGGGTCAGCTGCTTCAGGCAGTCCATAAAGTAGTCGATGTTGTCCGGGGTCAGGTTGCGGAACATTCCGGTGACCATGCTGTTGGCCAGCTTTTCACTTTTCCAGTTGGTAGCCTCGCCCAGGGCCACGATGGTACGGATCAGGGCATCGTTGGCACCGATCTGCAAGGTGATGAGGTCCGCTTTCTGGATATATTCCTTCAGCTCCGGCACCGAGGTATACTGCACGCCGGAATACTGGTTCATGGCCGGCATGGCACCGGTCTCGATCAGGTCTGCCAGGTCGCGGGTCATCACGGCGGGCAGGCCCAGGTTGATGGCGTGGTCACGATCCAAGCCCAGCTGGTCGGCTACATAGCCCACAAAGCACTGGCCATCGTAGCCTTTGTAATTGCCGGACATATCGAAGCCGTTCTGTACCAGCTTGTACTGCAGGCCGCTCAGGCCCACACCGGCAGTCACGCTGTCACCGATGGCGACATAGGTGTACTCTTTTTTGGCGGTGGGCTCTGCAACAGGCGCCACAGCATCGTCTTCGGTAAGAGCTTCCGGCTCCACTTCCTGCACGGCGGTTTCCGGCTCAGCAGTCTCTTCGGTGGTGGGGTTCTCTGCAAAGGCAGGAACGGCCAGCGACAGCAGCAGCGCGGCCGACAGCAGCAGGCTTGCAATGCGTTTTGTTTTCATGGTCATCATTCCCTCTTTCCCCGCAACATCTCAAGGCTGCGGAACTGCTTCCATGATAAGGAAATGAAGGGGAAATGTCAATTGACAAAACGTGGAAAATCGCAGGAAAAAGTTGTCAAAATAGAAGCTTTTGAAGCTGAATGCCGGAAATAAACGTAGGAAAGCAAAAAGACCCTGCCGGACAGGCAGGGCCTTGAAAAAACGAAACGTTTACTTGCGGACGGTCTTCAGGATCTGGCGAGCGATGTACTTGTGACCGCACACCGTGGGGTGACCGTCGTTGGCAATGGAGGTATAGGGGATGGACACATAGTCTGCGCCATACTGCTGGGCCAGGGCCTTGACGGAGCGGTTCAGCAGGCGGAAGTGTCTGCCGTAGGTGGGCAGGAAGGGCAGGGGGTTGTAGTACCCCACCAGAATGATCTGGGCGTCAGGGTTCAGGGCTCTCAGTTCCTGGAGGATCTGTTCCACGTTGGCCACAGTCTGGTCCCGGGTCTGGTCACAGATCTCCTCCATGCCGGAATCCAGCAGCTTCAGGGCGGCCTTCAACTCTTCCGGGGTCAGGTCCAGGTTTTCCAGGCTCTTTCTCAGGGTCTGGAGGGTCTGGAGATTCAGCTCTCGCATGGTGCCCGTCAGCAGGGGAATCAGCAGTTTGGTGGCCTTGCCGTTGGTGGCTCTGCCCATGGCCCCCATGAGCTGCAGCACAGTGTCGTTGGAGCCGATGAGCAGGGTGATCAGGTCGGCGTCTGCCAGTTCCTGCCGCAGGGTAGGCAGGTCGTAGTAGGCGACACCGGAGGCGGTGGAGCCGGTCCTGACCAGGTCCAGGATGTTGCTGCTCATGGCAGCAGGCATCCCGTAGTTCACGGCATGGTCCCGGTCCAGGCCCAGGGCGTCGGCCACCCGGGCCACATAGCAGTCTTTGGAGTAACCATGGTAGTTTTCCTGCACATCATAGCTCTTGGCGGTGCTGGAAAAGTGGGTGTCCTTCAGGCCCACACCGGTGGTGATGCTGTCACCCAGGGCAACATAGGTGTAGGGATCTTCCTCTGCTGCAAAGGCAGGCAGGACCGGCAGCACCAGCAGAGCCAGGGCCAGCAGCAGGCTGACAATACGTTTTTTCATAAAGAACCTCCTTGTATCGCAAGCTCAGAAAAGGATCACTTTTCCAGAGCTTTCAGGATCTGGCGGGCCAGGTACTTGTGGCCGCATACCGTGGGGTGAGCGTCGTTGGCCACCACCGTGTAGGTCGCAGGAGCAAAGGCTGCGTCATACTGCTGGGCCAGCTTTTGCACCGAGCGGCTCAGGGTACGGAAGTGCTTGACAAAGGGGTTGGCAAGGGCCGGCAGCAGGGGCAGGGGATTGTAGTACCCCACCAGAACGATCTGGGCGTTGGGGTTCAGAGCCTTCAGCTCCTGGAGCAGGGCCTCAAGGTTGGCCAGGGTAGAGGCCTGGCTCTGGGTGCAGATCTCTGCAATGCCGCTGCTCAGCAGCTGCAGTAGGGCCTTGCGCTGCTGGGCGGTGATGTTCAAAGAGTCCAGGTTCTCCCGGAGGGCGGCAAAGGAGGAGGCATCCATCTGGCGGAAGTCGCCCTCCAGCATAGGCAGCAGGGCCTCAAAGACCTGGGGGCCCCCCATGGCAGCGGCAACGCCGTACATGATGGGCACCAGCACGTCATTGGCACCGATCTCCACCGTAATGATCTCAGCGTGCTTCAGCTCCTGGCGCAGGTTGGGCAGAACAAAATTTATGCTGGCACTCTGGCAGGAACCGGTTCGCACCAGCTCCAGCAGGTCGCTGCTCATCAGGGCAGGCATTCCGTAATTGGCGGTCTGGGCCCGGCTCAGGCCCAGGCTATCGGCTACCCGGGCCACATAGCAATCCTTGGAGTAGCCCTGGTAGTTGCCGGAAACATCGTAATACCGTCCGTTTCGCTGGTAAACGGCGCCCGGCAGGCCAATGCCGGCTACAATGCTGTCGCCCAAAGCAATGTAAGAATAGCAGTGCTGATCCGATTCGGCAGCGGCATCGGTCTGGGTCTGCACCGGGGTGGGGTCTGCGGCGGCAGGCTGGGCGGCCCCGGCAGAAACCACCGGCAGCACCAACAGAGCCAGGGCCAGCAGCAGGCTGACAATGCGTTTTTTCATGATGTTCCTCCTTTTTTTTGAGCCATAAGGTCCCTTCTATCATAAAAAGAGAAGCCAGGGATGTCAAGGCCCATTTTCCGGAATGTGTCGGGAAATACAAAAAAACGGTCGTGCACAAAGGCACGGCCGTAAAAAGCAGGATTAGTAGTCGCGGGAGGTGATCTTTTCCTCCAGCTTGCGGTAGTCCACCTTACCGATGGGGGTCAGCGGCAGCTCATCAAGGAACTTGTAGCCCACGGGCTGGACGTACTCCGGCAGCTCTTCTTTGCAGATCTGCTGCAGCTCCCGCACGATCTGACGCTTTTTGTGGTCAGCAGCGGGGTCCAGCACGACATACACAAAGGGCAGGCGGCCCTGCACATGGTCCTTGTCGGTGCAGCCCACCACCGAGCACTGCTGCACGGCGGGGTGGCGGCTGATGACGTTCTCGATCATGGAGGGGAACACCTTGAAGCCATCGTGGCGGATGATCAGCCGCTTGATGCGGGAGTCCAGGAACACGAAGCCGTCCTCATCCATATAGCCGACGTCGCCGGTGTGTGCCCAGACGCGGCCATCCGAGTGGTGGCGCAGCAGGGCAGCCGTTTCGGCGGGCTTGCCGTAGTAGCCCTTCATGATGGCAGGACCGGAGATGCAGAGCTCACCGCGCTCGCCGATGGGCAGTTCGGTGTCGGTACCGGGCTCAAACACCGACACAAGGGTGTTCACCAGCGGGATGCCCACACTGCCCACCTTGTTGGCAAGGCCGGAAGCAGCGGTGGCGGCAGAAGAAACCTCGGTCATACCGTAGCCCTTGGCCAGGCCGTACTCCACGCCGTGAGCGGCCAGGAAGTCGTTCACGCTCTGCTCGGCACCCACCGTGATGGCGTCGCCGCCGGCAGCATAGTTGCGGATGAAGGACAGATCCTTGTTCTTCAGCAGCAGCGAAGAGGCCATCTGCTGGTAGTGGGCCGGCACGCCGAACATGTGCTCCGGCTTGTACTTCCAGATCAGGGCACCCAGCTTTTCAGGGTCCAGATTGGGGATGATGATCACGGTAAGGCCCAGCACCAGCGGCAGGTGCACGCCGCAGGCGTAGCCATAGGCAATGAACGGGGGCATGATGTTCATCAGCTTCTGGCCGCGGCGGAACAGCTTTTCGTAAGCACCGAACTGCTGTGCGATGGAGTTGAAGTCCACATCGGTTAGCATGACGCCCTTGGGCGAGCCGGTGGTGCCGCCGGTGTGCACCACCACGCAGGTGTGGTCCGGGTCGTAAGGCTCGGCACCGGTGTCTTTGCCCTCACCGGCGGCAATGAAATCCTTCCAGCGGATCACGTTGGAAGAATAGCGGTTCTTGTCGGGGGTGGACAGCTTGTAGCCCACGGCCAGATGCAGCGGCAGGGAGTCGGTGGGGGACACCACCAGCACCCGTTCCACGTTGGTGCGCTTGGCAGCCTGCTGGCAGCGGTCGTAGACCACGTTCAGGCAGATGAGCAGGTGGGAGTCCACCTCGGTGATGTAATCGTGGATGCCCTCAGCACTATAGCGCGGGTCCACCAGATTCAGGGAGGCACCGATCATGTCGGCAGCATAGAACGCATAGATGACCTCCGGGGTCATCACGCTGACCACGGTGGCAATGTCGCCTTTTTTCATGCCGATGGCACGGAAGGCCGCCGCCGTCTTTTTGACGTTGACGATGAGGTCGGCATAAGTGATCTTGCGGCCGTAATAGGTGATGGCGGTCTCGGTCAAGTGCGTTTTGTTCTGGCGGCAGACGTACTCGAAGGCGCTGCATTCGGGCGGCGTCTGATTGAAGAACTTAGGGTCATAGTATTTGAGCCAGGGTTTTGCGACGGATGCGTAGATGGGTTCGTGTGGTGCAGTCGTCATAGGATTCAGGACCTTTCTTTTTTTCTTCTTCTATCATTTTCCCAGAAACGGCAGAAAAAAGCATGTTCTGCCGGACACTTTCTGACAGGCAAAAGGCCAAAACGGCCCACCGTTATTGTAGTGGACGGCAGTCGGAATGTCAATGAATAAACTGTGAGAAATCCAAAAAGGACGAACCATCAACGGTTCATCTGGTGAAAACTGTGTAAAGTGGTTGAATCGCGACCCGAAGCAGCTCAGGCCTGCGGCAGCCACTGCGCGGCCTCGGCGGCGCTGCAAAGAACCCAGTGCCTCGGGCGCAGCTCCCGCCACTGGGGCGCTTCGGTGGAATAATCGTGCATGGCGGGGTCGTACACCAACAGCTTTTTATTGCGCTCCCGGCGGGGGTCCGGCATGGGGATGGCGGACAGCAGGCTGCGGGTGTAGGGATGGATGGCGTGGGCCACCAGCTCCTCCGCATCGGCCAGTTCCACGATGCTGCCCTTGTGGATGACTGCGATGCGGTCCGAAATGTAGCGCATCACCGAGAGATCATGGGCGATGAACAGGTAGGTGATGCCGCGCTCCTTCTGCAGGCGGCGCAGCAGGTTGAGCACCTGGGCGCGGATGGACATGTCCAGAGCGCTGATGGGCTCATCGGCCACGATGAATTCCGGCTCCACGATCAGCGCACGGGCAATGCCGATGCGCTGCCGCTGGCCGCCGGAAAATTCGTGGGGAAAGCGGGAAGCAAATTCCGGCAGCAGGCCCACGTCCAGCAGAGCCTGCCGCACTTTTTCTTCCCGCTGGGCGGCGGAGAGGTCGGGCCGCACGTTCTGCAGGCCCTCGCCCACGATGTAGCTCACCTTAGCGCGCTCGTTCAGCGAGGACTGCGGGTCCTGAAAGATCATCTGGATCTCACGGGTGATCTGCTTGTCCAGCGCACGCGGGATTTTGCCGTTGATCTTCTGGCCCTTGTACAGGATCTCACCGCCAGAGGTGGGCAGAATGCGCAGGATGGCCCGGCCGATGGTGGTCTTGCCGGAGCCGGACTCGCCCACCAGACCAAAGGTCTCGCCCTTGTAGATCTGGAAATTGGCGTTCTGTACGGCGGCAAAGGCCTTGCGGCCGGAGCCGTAGGTCACATTCAGGTCCTTTACTTCCAGAAGGACTTCTTTTTCCTCGGCCATCTTACAAGCCCTCCTTTTGCAGTTTTTTCACCGCAGCAGGCGGCTCAATGTGGGGTGCCCGGGGGTCCAGCAGCCAGGTCTTGGCCTTGTGGGTGGGCGAAACTTCAAAGTACGGCGGGCGCTTGACATAGTCGATCTTCAGTGCCTGCGGGTTGCGGGGCGCAAAGGCGTCGCCGCGGATCTCGGCAAAGAGGTTGGGCGGGGTGCCCACGATGTTGAACAGGTCCTCGCCTTTTATGCCCATCTGGGGCATGCTGGACAGCAGTGCCCAGGTGTAGGGGTGGCGGGGGTCATAGTAGATCTCGTCGGCGGTGCCGATCTCTACGATGTCGCCGGCGTACATCACGGCCACCCGGTCGGCAATGTTGGCCACGACGCCCAGGTCGTGGGTGATCATGACGATGGTCAGGTGGTACTTGGCCCGCAGCTCCTTGAGCAGCTGCAAAATCTGAGCCTGAATGGTCACATCCAGCGCGGTGGTGGGCTCGTCACAGATCAGGATCTTCGGGCTGCAGGCCACCGCAATGGCGATCACCACGCGCTGACGCATGCCGCCGGAGAACTCGTGGGGGTACTGCTTAAACCGCACTTCCGGGTCAGAGATGCCCACGTCCCGCAGGTATTCCAGTGTTCTGGCCCTGGCCTCGGTGCCCTTCAGGCCCTGATGCAGGGTCACGGCCTCCAAAATCTGGTCGCCGATGGTTTTCAGCGGGTTCAGGCTGGTCATGGGGTCCTGCATGATCATGGCAATTTCGCGGCCCCGGATGCGCAGCCAGTCCTTCCCGGTTTTCAGGCCGGACAGGCGCACCGGCTCTGCGCCGGGGGTAGGGTAGTAGTCGATGGTGCCGCCGGTGATGGAGCCATTGGTGTCCAACAGGCCCATGAAACTCTTGGTGAACACGCTCTTGCCGGAGCCGGACTCGCCCACGACGGCCAGCACTTCACCCCGGTACAGGTCCAGGTCGATGCCGCGGATGGCGTGCAGCACCCGGCCGCGCAGGTTGAACCGGATATCCAGCCCCCGCACCGAGAGGATGCAGTCATTTTCGTTCATCATGCATTCCTCCTTACTGCAGGTGGTTCTTCGGGTCGGCGGCGTCCGAGAACGCATTGCCGATCAGATAGAACGCAATGGTGACAAAGCTCAGAATCAGGGTGGGGTAGAGCAGCTGGTAGCGCAGACCGGCCTGCATCATCACCTTGCGGCCGTCGTTGACCAGATTGCCCAGCGAGGGCGTCTCCACCGAGAGGCCCAGGCCGATGTAGGTGATGAACACCTCGTTGCCGATGGCTTCCGGAATGGTGAGGGCCATGCGCAGCATGATCACCGACACCAGATACGGCAGCAGGTTGCGCAGCACGATGCGCACCGTGGGGGTGCCGATGCAGCGGGAGGCAACGTTGTAGTCACGGTCACGGATGATGAGGATCTGGTTGCGGATGAACCGCGCCATCTCGATCCAGCCCTTGATGGACATGCCCAGGATCATGGTCCAGATGCTGGGGGAGGCCACATAGGAGATGAGGATCAGCACAATGGCGGTGGGAATGTTGTCAAAGATGTTGTACAGCTCCGTGAACAGAAAATCCAGCCCGCGCACATAGCCCCACAGCACACCGGCAGTGATGCCCACCACGGCTTCGATGAGAGCCACGAAAAAGGCAATGGTCAGGCTGGTGCGGGCACCGGCCCAGATGCGGGCCCACAGGTCCTGCCCGATGGAGTTGGAACCCCAGATAAAGCCGTCCTGCCCGGGAGCGATGTTGCGGTACTGGATGCCGGTGACGGGGTCCACGGCGCAGAGGTTGGGGTCCGCCTGCCCCGGCAGATAAGGCTGGAGAAAGGCAAAGGCCACCACGGCCACCAGCGCGACGAGCAGGGCCACGGCTGCCTTGTTTTTGAAGAAAGCACGGAAGGTGCTGCCCCAGTAGCTGTAGTTGGAGCTGGCCGTGGCCTCGGCCTGCTCGGCGTGGAACCCGGCGGGGGTGAACAGTTCGTCCTCCGGCAGGTCTGCCCAGGCAGCAGAGCCTTCCTTCTGCAGGGTGTTGAGCTGGTTTTCCAGCTTTTTGGATCTTTCCCGTTTCAGGAACGAAAGCATCAGCGGCCACCTTCTTTCTTGCCAAAGTTGATGCGGGGATCAATGAGCACCATGAGCACATCGCCCAGGATCAGGCCCACGATGCCCACGCAGGCGTACAGCAGCACGATGCCCTGCACCATGGTGTTGTCGTGGCGCTGCACGCAGGTCACCAGCAGTCCGCCCATACCGGGGATGCTGTACAGGCTCTCAATGTAAATGGAGCCCACCACCGTGTTGAGGAACGCCGAGGGAATGTACTGCACCAGCGGCACCATGGCGTTGCGGAACACATGATGCAGCGCGATATTGCTTTCGCTCACACCCTTGGCACGGGCCAGCTTGACGTAGTCCTTGTTGCTCTCGTCCACCATATAGCGGCGCAGCCACATGGCGTAGAAGGCCAGGTTTGCCAGGCTCATGCTGCACACCGGCAGCACCCAGTAGCGCCAGTTGGCGGCGTCGAACAGCAGGCCCACCCCCAGAACGGAGGTGCCGTACATCTGGATGTACAAAAAGTACACGGCAGCCGGCACGGCCTGGATGAGCACGATGAGGGCTGTGCCCAGTTTGTCGGGCCAGCGGTTCTTGCACCGGCCCATGACAAGCCCCAGCGGGATGCCCAGCACAAGGCTCAGCAGCATAGCCAGCACGCCCATCTGGATGGAGATGGGCAGCTTTTGGGCCAGGATCTCGGTCACCGGCACGTTGACCTTGTAGATGTGGCTCACGCCCAGGTCACCGTGCAGGGCGTCTTTCCAGAACCGGCCGATCTGCACCGGCAGCGGGTCCAGCAGGCCCATGGACTGCAGACCCGCCTGGATCTGGGCCGCGGTCATTTTTTCGTAGTTTGCAAAATAGCCTTCCACCGGCATGAGCCGCAGCAGGCAGAACACCAGCGTTACAATGATGAACAGCGTCAGCAGAGAACGCCCGATGCGCTTTGCGAGATATTGCACCATAGTGTGCACCTCTCTTTTTCTTTTGAAATACAGATAAGAATAGAATACCGCAATTTCTTGATTTTGAAAAGTGATTTGAAGATTTTTTGAGCAAAAGCTGTTGAAAAGGCGGTAGGAACTCCCGTGAAAAAGCAACTCGGAAAAATCCGCAGATTTTTCCGAGTTGCAAAGAAAAACATATTTCCGCTGAAAATATCCAGAGCGAAGCGGAGGATATTCAGAATGATTTACCGGGCGTCCCGGTTCTGGTCGTACTCGTCCATGGAGACGTAGTGGTCCAGGATGTGCACGCCCTTCAGGCGGTTGGACGAAAGGCCGGTGGGGGCGTACTGACCCTCCCACAGGTTCAGGCGGGTGGCGATGTACGGCGGCACGGGCAGGCCCAGCGGCACCACCAGGGCATTCTGGATCAGATAGGCCTCGGCATTGGCAAAGGCTTCATACCGGGCATCCAGATCCTCGGTGATGGCCTTGGCCTTTTCCACCATGTCCATGTAGGTCATGACGTACTCGGCCGTCTCACCGGTGATGATGCCGTCCTCCACGCCAGTGCGCAGGAACGCATAGCAGGTGCCGCGGTCGCCGGCTTCCTGATAGAAGGGGTACACCTCGGTCTCGGGGTCGGAGTAGTCGGCACCCCAGTAGTAGGACATGAGCTCATAGGCACCCACACGGCGCACGGCGTTCAGGAAGTTGTCGGAGGGGCCCTGGGTGATGATGATGTTGATAAAGTCGAAGCCGTCGTTCAGAACGCCCTCCACCTGCTGCTTGAACACCTGACACTGCTTGTCCCAGTCCACCACGGCGGGGTTGTAGGGGTACTGCACCTTGATGGGGAAGGTGGCTCCGGCGGCAGTCAGCTCTTCCACAGCGGCGTCGCGGTATTCCTTGGCCTTTGCCTCGTCAAAAAAGTCGGACAGGTTGGCCAGATCGCCGCATTCGGTGTAGTCCACGCCCTGACTGTTGGCGCAGAAGGACGGCGGGGTGATGGTGTGCAGCTTGTAGTTGTCGTAGCCTTCCGGAGCGGTGACGGCCAGCGTGACCGACGGATTGATGGCGTACAGGAATGCCTTGCGGAAGTTGGTGCTGTTGACCGCCTTGGCCCAGTTGTCCGGCTCATACTGGGCGTCCACGCCGGTGACGTTCCAGTTGGAGAACTCGTGGGCGTAGGGCAGGAAGTTGAAGATGTAGAAGTAGCTCTTGCCGGTCTCCGGGCGCTCCATGGACACCATATCCTTGGTGGTGTCGTCGGACAGCCAGCTGTCGAGGATGTCGGAGCTGATGGTGGCCTGGTCAATCTCGCCGCGCCGGACCATTTCCGGGCCGCTGATGAGCTCTTCCTGGTTGTAGATGTAGCGGATGGTGTCGATGTAGACGTTGTCCTTGTCGTAGTTTTCGGGGTTTTTCTTCATCACCCAGCTTTCCAGCGGCACATACTCCGCCAGATAGAACGCGCCGCAGCTGCAGGCGGTCTCGGCGCTGGTGCAGAACTGGTCGCCCAGCTCTTCCAGCAGGGGGCCGTAGGCCGGCTCGTAGGGAGCGTAGCTCAGCAGGCTGACAAAACCGGGAAAGTCGAAGCACAGCGTATAGGTCAGGGTGTGCTCGTCCACGGCCTTGACGCCCACGGTATCAAAATCCACAGGAGCATAGCTCGTGGTGGTGCCATCGGCGGCTGCGGCGGTCACCGAGCCGTCGGCTTCCAGTGTGTAGGTGGTGCCGTCCTCGGCCACGGTGCCGTTGGCGGCGCTGGCTTTGTAGAACAGATAGTTGTAGTAATCCTCGGCACCGGCCACATAGGGGGTGACCAGGCTGGCCGTGGAGGATGCATAGGCCGGGGTGAGCACATACTGCAGCGCATCCACGAAGTCCTGTGCGGTGACCGGGCCCAGCACCTCACCGTTGCAGTCCACCCAGTTCTCGTCCCGCAGGTGGAAGGTCCAGGTCAGGGTATCCGCATCCCACTCCCAGGTGGTGGCCAGACCCTCGCGGATCTTGCCGCGGTTGTCGTACTCCACCAGCGTGTCCACGCACTGGGTGCCGTGGTACAGGTCCGGGTCTGCGGAGCAGATCAGATAGTTCAGGGTGGCGGGCTGACGGGAGTACAGCAGGGTGTAGGTGCTGCTGCCGGAGCCGCCGGTGGAGCCGCCGGAAGCGGACGAGCCGCCGCAGCTGCTCAGCAGGCCGGCTGCCGCTGTGGAAACAACAGCGGCGCCGCCGACTTTCAGGAACTGGCGGCGGGTAATGGTATGACGCATAAAAAATCCCTCTTTCTTTCAGATTCGGGTCTGGATCGGATGAAATTGCCCCGCAGGCACAAACCGAAAAAAGAGGCAACGGAATCCATCCGTTACCTCTTTGTAACAGCGTACAGCTACCAACGGGTAACCAACGCAAGTATAACATTGAATCCGTGCGGCGTCAATCGGTTTTGGGCACAGCGGCGGCAGTTTCTGCACCGGCAGCAGCGGCAGCCTCATCGGTGAGCATGGCAGCCACGGACTGCGGTGCGGCGGGAGCAGCGGCCTCCACGGCAGGTTCTGCAGCCGGGGCAGCTGCCTGCTCTGCCGCCTTGGCGGCTTCCTCCGCGGCCTTTTTGGCTTCCCGCTCTTCCTTGAGCTTCTGTGCGCGGGCACGGGCTTCTTCCTGCCGCTGTTTGGTGCGCTCCTTGATGCGGCACACCGAGCATAGGCCCTCAGCGCTGTCCGGAGCAATGGGCTTGCCGCAGTTCTTGCACAGGGTCTTGGTGCACTTGTGCAGGCTCACCGGGCCAAGGGTGGTGAGCTGGCGCAGCTTCATGCCGTCCAGCCCCTTGTTGGAGCAGGCCGCCACGCACACGCCGCACTCACTGCACTTCCACGGGGTGACCACCATACGGGTCTGGCCGTCCGGCAGGTCCTCCTGCTTCAGGGCACCTGCACGGCAGGCTTTTTCGCACTTGCCGCAGGCAAAGCACTTGTCGGTGAAGCTGGGCAGATAGCAGCCGTAGTGCAGGGGATTGTCCGGCATGGCGGCCTTGAGCTGCCTGGTGCGCTGGTGCAGCAGCAGGCGGAAGTCTGCACCGCCGTCCTCGTCGGCGCGCAGGCCGGGCAGCATGCGCAGCAGCTGTTTGGTGCCGCTCTTGGAGCCGTGGCCCACCTGCTCGAACATCTCGCGGCGGGTGAGCTCCTTGACGTGGTAGGGGGCTTCGTCCGGCTCATAAGCCAGCGTGAAGCGGGCCTCGAACATCGTTTCCCCGAAGAACTCCACCAGGCGGGTCAGCTCGGCCCGCAGCTGGTCGGCGCAGGTGTCGTTCTCGCACTCGCCGCAGGGGGTCAGGTCCAGCACGATCTTTTTGTTCAGGGCCAGATAGGCCAGCGCCTCCCAGGAAAGGGACGCGATGCAGGCGCGCACCATGGAGTTTTTGCGGACCGACTTCTCACAGCCGATCCAGATGGTATCGTTGTCGGTGTCGGCGGCAGAGGTGTCGCGCTCCACCTGCTCCGGCGAGGGGGAGATGCAGCGGCTGCGGCATACGGAGACGCACAGACCGCAGTCGGTGCAGGGGTCCCAGTCCTTGACGAGGTTGGGACGGGTAAAGATCTGATCGCCGTAGGGGCAGATATCCTTGCAGGCCGTGCAGGATTTGCGGTGCGGGTGCAGGTTCCAGCACTGGCGGCGGTTGATCTCCGGATGGGTGGTTTTCATCAGTGCATCCATCGCAGCTCTTGTAAAAAAGCCCATACGATCACTCCTTTTCTACGATCGACGTGACAGCTGCATGGTCCAGCAGAAAGCGCTGGACCTTCTGGTTGGTAAGGGCGGCGGCCACAGCATCACGGGCCAGAACCCGGCGGATCTCCTCCTCCGGGTTGCCGTGCAGCCGGGCCAGACGGGCGTATTCGGCGTCCACTTCCTCATTGCTCACAGTGATGTTCTCGGCCTGTGCAATGGCCGGCACGGCCAGCATCGCGCGCATGCGGCGTGCGGCGTCCTGGCGATAGCCGGCCCGCAGCTGTTCCGGCGTGGTGTTGTTGGCCTGGCAGTACAGCTCCAGCGAGAAGCGGCTCCGGGAAAGCTTATCCTTCAGCTGCTGCAGCGCGTGGTCGGCGTTCTGGTCCAGCACGGCAGCAGGCAGCTCCACGGTCAGGTTGGCCCCGGCCAGGTCCAGCAGGGCAGCCTCAGCCAGACGGTCAGCGTTGGCCTCGTGAGAAGCCGCTTTCTTGGCACGGATGCTCTCCCGCAGGGCGTCCAGCGTGGCAAAGCCCAGCCGCTGGGCCAGGGCATCGTCCACGGTGGGTTCCTGCTTCTGCTCCACCGTGTGCAGGCAGATCTCGAACTGCGCCGTTTTGCCGGAGAGCTCCGGCACGCGGAACTCGTCCGGGTAGGTGAAATCAAAGCGGAAGGTCTCTCCGGCGCAGTGGCCGTACACGGCCTGCTCGGCGGCAGGCATGAGCTGGGCGGTGCCCAGTGTCACGGTCACCTGTTCCATGCGGCTGTCCGGGATGGGCGCACCGTCCAGAAAGCCCTCAAAATCCAGCGTGACCCGCATCCCCCGGGCAGCGGGGGCGCTGGTGGCGCAGAAAGGCGCATGACGGCGGGCAAGGCTTTTCAGTTCAGAAGCAACGGCGGCTTCGGTCACCGGGCGCACCCGGCGGGTGACCGGCAGGCCCTTGTACTGCCCCAGCGTGACCGGCGGCAGAGCATTTGCGGTTTGTTCCATGGCAGGGAACCTCCATTCCAGTAAGCGCTTACAGCCCGCGGGCAGCAAGCCAGTTTTCGGCGACCTGAGAGAACATCTCAGGGTATTTGACATCTTCTTCGGTAAAGGCACTGAGGTAATACTCCACCTCGGCGCGGCTGGGGGCTACCGTGCGCCGCCAGATGGTAAAGGTGGTGCCGTTGCCCATGTCAAAGGTCTCTTCCAGTGCGAAGTATTCGTCGCGCACGGCCAGGAACATGTCGTTCAGCTTGTGGGACATCTCGTTCTCAGGGTCATTTACATGAGTCAGCGGGAAAGGATCGGCGGTGAGAACGTATTTTGCCTCAAAGAACTGCATGGGGAAGTAGTGGGTGCCAGGCACCGAGAAGCCAAAGGCCAGCTTGCCGTTGATGGGGGTCTGGGGCAGCAGGCAGTTCTTGAAGTGATCCGGGCAGTACAGCGTGTCGTGGGGGATCATATAGGCGATCTCGCCATCGGCACAGTGGGTGTCGATCCATTTGGCAATGGCCTTGATCTGGGGCAGATCCTTGCGATCATAGACCAGATCATCAATGGCGGCAAAATCGCGGGCGCTCTCCTGCGGAGAAGCCGAGAGAAGAGTGCGGCCGATGAGAAAATCCGGCAGAGCCACGGTGGTCAGGGGGGAGCAGCGCACCGAGGTGGCAAAGGCGATGGTGAACAGCCAGAAGCCGATCTTTAGGTTCCGGCGGCGGTTCATGCCCTCTGCCAGGGCTGCGGCGCCGATCAGGAACAGGAGGAACCAGCCGGGTAAAAACAGCAGCATATGTTGGGAACCGGTGGTCTGCACCCGGGTGAACAGCACCATGCTCAGCAGGATCTCCAGCCCGGCCAGACAGGGCAGAGCAGGCATCTTTCTGCGCTTGAAACAGAACCACAGGCCCATGCCCATAAGCACCAGGTTCATCAGGCCCATGCGGGCGCATTGCAGGTAGGTTTCAGTGACCATGCCGCCGCCGTTGTAGTAGGAATAGTGGTCGGCGTAGTCGTAGCCCAGAATGTGGCTCACCAGGGGCCACAGCAGGATGACCATGGCCACCATGGACATCAGGCCGAACAGGATCAGGTTGCGCACCTGCAGCAGGGCCTCCTGCTTCCGACCCACTTTGGCGATGCGGGCGCTGCTCACCAGCACCAGCACGGCGTAGGCAAAATAGTAGCCCACCACGAAGTACAGATACCACCGGCGGGACAGGATGATGGCCGCCGTGGCCAGGAACAGCAGCCCGAACCGGGGCAGATCCAGCTTTTCAAACCGGAAATCCAGCGTGAGCAGCAGGATGCTGAAGGCGAAGATCAGGCCGAACCAGTCCGGCTGGCTCAGCACGGCGCTCATGCGCAGCCACGGGTAGGTAAAGGTCCAGGACAGACCGATGAGAAAATACCAGAAGCGGTTTTTCACCTGCAGCATCTGGCCCACTTTGACCACCAGGCCGGCCAGCAAAAGCAGCAGCATGGGCACGATGCTGAACACCTGACAGATCGCAAAGCTGTCGCCGGTGCGGTCGGTCAGGCAGAACGGGAACTCGATGAACAGGGTGTTGAAGGCAGTATAGTCCTCGGTAAAAGAGTCGAAGATATACCGGAACCCGGCCCCGGGGCTCTGGAGAAAGGCGGCCTCGGCGTTGTACTGCTTGTTGATGTAGTTGACGTAGTCCCAGATGTACACGAAGCTGCGGCGGGTCTCGGCCCAGTAGAAGTAGAGCAGCGCCGCGGCCCAGAAGCCGATGATCACAGCCCAGTGGAACAGGTCGAACTTCACGTCCGCCAGCCGCAGCACCACCAGCACCAGCCCGAACAGGGCCAGGTTGCACCACAGGCTCACCAGCGGGAAAAATACGGCACTGCCGGGGGCGGCAAGGCCCAGCACCACCAGCGCCAGTGCGGACACGGCATAGGCCAGCAGGGCCCTGCCTACCCACGAGGTGCGCAGCTTGGAAAGAGTTGCTGACATGAGAAAAAATCCTCCTTATAAAAATGCGCGATGCACACAGCATAAATTCACAGCTTACAGTATAGCAAACCACAGGGGGCACTGTCCAGCCATAGCGGAGGCAAAACCAAAAATGCCCCGCTGCTTTCAAAGCACACGGGACATTTTGACACAAATATTACTTGCTGGAATTCTTGGCGCGGGCGGTACGGCGCTTCTGGGCCATGGCCTTGTTGGCGCTGATGCGGGCGGCGTCCGGGTTGGGGGCCTCCGGGGTCAGGCACAGCAGGAAGCTGCCCATGGCAGGCAGGTCCACGGTGAGGGTATAATCCCGACCGTACACGCCGCCGTCGGTGGTGTGGAAGTGCAGCTTGCGGCGGCCCTTGTGGGCACCGCCCCACTCGGCAGCCTCGGTGTCCAGCACCAGCTCCGCAGAGCAGGGGAACTTGAGGTACAGCGGGAACTTTTTGTGGGCGTGGTCCTGGGTGTTCATGATGCACAGCAGGTTCTGGCCCCGGCCCTTGCGCAGCCAGGCGTAGACGCCCTCGGTGCAGCTCTCGCTGGCCACCCACTCAAAGCAGTCGGGGTTGTATTCGCCGTCAAACAGGGCGGGCTCGGTGGCGTATACCAGGCTCAGGCGGGCGAAATACTTCTGGAAAGCGTCATGGAAGGGATACTTGAGCAGGTCCCAGTCCAGCTCCCGTTTTTCGTCCCACTCGCGGAAGTGCCCCAGCTCGTTGCCCATGAAGTTGAGCTTTTTGCCCGGATGCATATACATATAGAAATAGAGGGTACGCAGCTGGGCGCACTTTTCGGCGTAGGTGCCCCACAGCTTGTCGATGATGGTCTTTTTGCCGTGCACCACCTCGTCGTGGCTCAGGGCCAGAAGATACAGTTCGTTGTAGAAGTAGTGCATACTGAACAGCAGCTTACCGTAGGCGTTCGGCCGCTCCCCGAAGGGGGTAGCGAAATAGTCCAGCGTGTCGTGCATCCAGCCCATGTCCCACTTGTAGTCGAAGCCCACACCGTCGTAGCGGGTGGGGGCGGTGACCTTGAGGAAGTTGGTGGAGTCCTCGGCCATGTAGATGCCGGTGGGCCAGCGCTTGTTCAGCCCGTGGTTCAGGCTGCGCAGAAAGTTCACCGCACCCTGGTTCACGCCGCGGTTGGGGTCGCCCTGCCAGTACAGCGCGCGGGAGATGGCGTCCATGCGGATGCCGTCGCAGTGGTACACATCCATCCACAGCCCGGCGGCGCTGCTCAGGAAGCTGCATACCTCCCGGCGGTAGTAGTTGAAGTTGCAGGTGCCCCACTCGCTCTGTCCCACGTCGCTGTCGTACTCGTACAGGTGGGTGCCGTCGAACTTGGCCAGTGCGTCGGCGTTGGCGGCAAAGTGCACCGGAACAAAGTCCATGATGACGCCGATGCCCATGCGGTGGCAGGCGTTGACGAAGGCAGCGAACTGGGCCGGGGTGCCGTAGCGGCTGGTCACCGAGAAATACCCGGTGGTCTGGTAGCCCCAGCTGCCGTCAAAGGGATGCTCGGCCAGCGGCAGCAGCTCCACATGGGTAAAGTGATGGTCCAGCAGCCAGGGAATCAGCTCCTTGGCCAGCTCCTCGTAGTTGTACCAGCCGTCCGAGCCGTCGGGCTGGGTGCTGCCGGGTTTGTGCTTCCAGCTCCCGGCGTGCAGCTCGTAGATGTTCAGCGGGCGGTTGCGGCACTTGTCGCGCCGCTCCATCCAGGCATGGTCGTCAAAGGCAAAATCCAGCTTTGCCAGACGGCTGGCCGTGCCGGGGCGCAGCTCGGTGGAAAAGGCATAGGGGTCGCTGCGCATCACCACGCTGCCGTCGGCTCCGTGGACGCGGTACTTATAAAGATCGCCCTCGGCCAGGCCCGGGATAAAGGCGCTCCACACGCCGGTCTCGGCGCGCTCCATGGGCACACCGGCTTCCCAGCCGTCAAAGCCGCCGCACACCTCCACGGCGGTGGCACCGGGGGCCCAGACCGCAAACCGCCAGCCCTCGGCACCGTCCGGGGCCGTGCAGGGATGTGCGCCCAGAATGCGGTAGGCGTCGAAGCAGTCTCCATTGAAAAATTCACGGGGAATGGCAGGGTAATTCATGCAAAGATCTCCTCCTGTGTATGATGGGCAGCACCGGCAGCTGCAGTGCTGCAATTGGGCAATTTATCCAAGGAAAATGGTTTATAACCAGCACTGTAGCCGGTATTCTTGGCGAATCTTGACAAAAATAGGCAAAAATTCACATATTTGTCAGATTTTGTGTTATACTAATCCTGCCGCTGACCGAACGGCGGCAGGAGATTATTTGCAAAGAGGGAGCGGTATTCAACAATGGCTTGGTATGACAATGCGGTATTCTATCACATCTATCCTCTGGGGCTGTGCGGCTGCGCGCACGAAAATGACGGCCAGCCCACCCCGGGTGCATTCCAAAAACTGAACGACTGGGCGGCCCATGCAGCAGACATCGGCTGCACCGCCATCTATATCGGTCCGCTGTTTGAGAGCGGCTCCCACGGCTACGATACCATCGACTACCGCCGGGTGGACCGCCGTCTGGGCACCAACGAAGAGTTCAAGGAGTTCGTGGCCAACTGCCACGCCCGCGGCCAGCATGTCATCGTGGATGGTGTGTTCAACCATGTGGGCCGCGACTTCTTCGCCTTCCAGGACCTGAAGGCCAGCCGGGAGAATGCCCGCTATAAGGACTGGTTCTGCGATGTGAACTTCTGGGGCAACAACGAGTACAACGACGGTTTTTCCTACGGCAACTGGGGCGGATTCAACCTGCTGGTCAAGCTGAACCAGCGCAACCCGGAGGTGCAGAACTATCACTTCGACACCATCCGCTTTTGGGTAGACCAGTTTGACATCGACGGCATCCGGCTGGATGCAGCCGACGTGCTGGACTTTGACTTCATGCGCGGGCTGCGCCGTCTGGCCAACGAGATCAAACCGGAGTTCTGGCTCATGGGTGAGGTGATCCACGGGGACTACAGCCGCTGGGCAAACCCTGAGATGCTGCACTCTGTGACCAACTACGAGCTGCACAAGGGCCTGTGGAGCGGCCACAACGACCACAACTATTTCGAGATCGCCCACACCATGCGCCGTCTGCAGGGGCTGTGCCACGACACCCGGCTGTATCTTTTCTCGGACAACCACGATGTGGAGCGCCTGCCCAACAAGCTGCGCAACCGGGAGCACATCCGTCACATTGCGATTCTAGTATATACCCTTTGGGGCATTCCGTCCATCTATTATGGTTCGGAGTTTGGCATCGAGGGCAAAAAAGAGTGGGGCAGCGACTGGCCCCTGCGCCCCTGCCTGGAATTGGAGGACTACAAGGACGCCCTGACCACCAACCCGGTCACCAGCGTATATGCGGCACTGGGCAAATTGAAGGCCGAGGAACCGGCCCTGACCTGGGGCGAGTTCAAGGAACTGCACCTCACCACCCAGTGTTACGCCTACGCCCGTGTGCTGGACGGCGAAGCCCTTGTGGCGGTGCTGAACAACGGCGACAGCCCGGCGCAGCTGGAATTCCAGCTGCCGGTGGAGGCCAATGCGGCCGAGGATCTGCTGGCCGATACGGTGGGCGCGCAGCCGGTGATGACAGGCTTCGACTGGGGCCGCATGAAGGTGCAGCTGCCTTCCAACTATGCCACCATCCTGCGGTTGAAAAAGTAAGCGGCTTGCACATTGCGGCCGGTTTTGCTACAATAGGGGCAGCAACGTCGGAAAACGGAAGGGGAGCCTGACAAAAGATGAACGCAGCACAGCGCAGAGAATGCATCCTGACCCGGTTGAGCGGTGCCCAGAACCCGGTAAGTGCCAGTGCACTGGCCGCTGAGCTGGGGGTCTCCCGGCAGATCGTGGTGGGGGACGTGGCACTGCTGCGTGCAGGCGGGGCGCAGATCGACGCGACGCCGCGGGGCTACCAGCTGCACCCGGCAGAGAAAGGTTATACCGGCATCCTGGCCTGCGTGCACCGCACCGAGGACGAAATGCGCCGGGAGCTGTACACCATTGTGGACCAGGGCGGTGTGGCCGTGGATGTGGCCGTGGAAAACAGCCTGTACGGCGAGATCCGTGCGAACCTGAATCTGGCCAGCCGCTACGATGTGGACACCTTTCTGGTGCAGGCGCGCAGTGCGCCGGAAAGCCTGCTGAGCCGGATGACCGGCGGCGTGCATCTGCACACTTTGCGCTGCCCGGACCGGGCCAGCTTTGAGCGCATCCGCGCAGAACTGGACCGGCAGGGCCTGTTGTACCGCCGGGAATGACCGTGCTGGGCAGACAGCTCCGGATAAAATCAGTATAAAAAACGCTGTGGGGCTTGTCTATCCGCAAAAGTGGAAAAACGTTGGATAGCCAACCCAAATGTAAAAGAGGTGGATTTTCTGGACATTCGCATTGAAAAAACGGAACGCGCCATCAAGCAGGCCTTTATGGAGCTGCGGGCCGAAAAACCGTTGGAAAAAATCCGGGTCAAGGAGCTGTGCGACCGGGCCTGCATCAACAAATCCACTTTTTATGCCCACTATCAGGACATCTACGCCCTGGCCAACGCCATGGAGGACGAGATGGTGGAGGCTGTGGTCGCAAGCCTGCCCAACCTGACCGCCCGGGATGTGAGCGAGCGTACCGAGTGGCTGGCCCGCGAGATGTTCCACGCCTTTGCCAAACACCAGAGGGAAATCAACACCCTGTTTGCGGATTCCCGGCAGGGGCTGTTCATCAACCGGGTGGAGGCGGCGCTGCGCAAGTGCATTGCCGAGAGCGACCCCGCCTTTGAAAACGATGTAGTGCGCAAGGTGGTGCTGTCCTTCTGCGTGCAGGGGTGCTACTACACCTTTACCAGCTACTGCGGCCAGATGGACGAGACCCGTCTGGTGGCCCTGCTTGCCTCTATCGCAAGGGCAGCGCAGAAGATCCGGATGTGAATACAACAAAAAAGCCATGGCAGCTGCCATGGCTTTTTTGTTGCTGTGAAGAAAACAGATCACACACCGGAGGCACCGTAGTTTGCCAGCACGCGGGCGGAAGGATCGTTGACGTTGCAGCCCGGCCATGCCTTGTTGGGCATCCAGAAATCCACGATGGTACGGCTCTGGTCGTGGTAATACTTCTCGAAGATCTCCCGGTAGAACAGGCTCTCCTTGGTAAAGGGCATGCAGTGGGCCGAGTAGTTGGCCCGGCGCAGCTGGAACTCTTCGTCGGTGTACAGGCTGTTGGTGTACTCCTTGATGTCGTCCACCATGCTGTGGCCCACGGCATCCGAGAAAGCAGCCTTCTCACGCCACAGGATCTCCGGCGGCAGCCAGTCGCCCTCAAAGGCCTTGCGCAGCAGGTACTTGCCCTTGTTGTAACGGTTCAGCTTCATTTCCGGGTCGATGGCCATGACGTAGCGCACAAAGTCCAGATCGCCGAAGGGCACACGGGCTTCGATGCTGTTGGCCGAGATGCAGCGGTCGGCGCGGAGCACGTCGTACATGTACAGCTCCCGGATGCGCTTCTGGCTCTCCTGCTGGAAGGCGTCGGCGGTGGGAGCGTAGTCGGTGTATTTGTAGCCGAACAGCTCGTCCGAGATCTCGCCGGTCAGCAGCACCCGCACGTCGGTCTGCTCGTGGATGGCCTTGCACAGCAGGTACATGCCCATGCTGGCGCGGATGGTGGTGATGTCCCAGGTGCCCAGCAGGCGGATGACCTCTTCCAGGTTCTGCAGCACGATGTCGCGGTTGATGATGATCTCGTGGTGCTCGCTGCCCAGATAATCGGCGGTCTGACGGGCATATTTCAGGTCGATGGCATCGGTATCCATGCCGATGGCAAAGGTGCGGATGGGCTTGCCCAGCTTCTTGGCGGCGATGGCGCACACCAGCGAGGAGTCCAGGCCGCCGGAGAGCAGGAAGCCCACCGGGGCATCGGCGTCCAGACGCTTTTCCACACCGGCGATCAGCTTTTCGCGGATGTTGATCAGCACGGTGTCCATGTCATCCTGCATGGGAGCGGGCACGTCGGCAATGTCCTCATAGCGCACGAAGCGGCCGTCGCAGTAGTAGCTGCCAATGGGGAAGGGACGGATGTCATCGCACCAGCCGATCAGGTTCTGCATCTCGGATGCAAAAGCGATCTGGTGGCTGGACTTGGAGTAGCCGTAGAACAGCGGCCGGATGCCGATGGGGTCGCGGGCGGCAATGAGCCGGTCCTTGCGGGAATCGTACAGGATCAGTGCAAACTCGGAGTCTATGTGGCGGAACATGTCCAGACCGTACTCGTAGTACAGCGGCAGCAGGATCTCGCAGTCGCAGTCGGACTGGAACTTGTAGCCCCGGCGTTTGAGGATCTCCTTCTCAAACCGGAAGCCGTACAGTTCGCCGTTGCACACCACGCAGTCGGCACCGCGGTAGAACGGCTGCATGCCCTCCGGCGTCAGACCCATGATGGCCAGACGGCCAAAGCCCATCAGGCCAAAGGGGCCTTCCACCACCCGCTGGTCGTCCGGGCCGCGCATCACGGTGCGCAGCAGATATTCTTTGAACTTGGCGGCACTCAGATCGTGCCCGGTGTAGCCCATCACACAACACATATTTCTTACCCCTCTTTTTTCCTTGGTGAATAAAAAAATACGGCAGCGCATTCATCCCGTTTTGCTAGGACGAATATGCTGCCGTATCCGTGGTGCCACCTAAATTACCGGCACACAGAGTATGCCAGTCACTTTTGTGCGCTCTCCCCGTTGAAAGCACTGCCGCGATAACGAGCGGCGCACGTCTGCCCCTACTGCCGCGCCCGGCGGGTTCAGGGGGAAGCTCACGGGTGTTCATTCGGGCTTCGTTCTCTGCGCAGCTTCCACCGGCCTGCGCTCTCTGCAAAAGAACCTTGAAACCTTACTTTTCCCGTTCAACGCTTTTTCTGCCTGCATTGTATCACGGCTTTTTGCCTGTGTCAACACAGCAGGAACATTTTTGTGCGGTTTGCTCCGGCTGCGGGGCATTTTGTGCGCAGTGGCGGCACAATCCGTACAAAACGCTGCCCTCGCACTGCAGGGTAAAGCCGTGCTCGGCCATCAGATGGGCCCGCACTTCGTCCATGAAGTGGCAGTCCAGATGGTAGATGCGGCCGCACTGCACGCACTTCAGGTGCAGGTGCTCCCGGCAGTGGCGGCCTTCGTCCACATACTGGAACACGGCCTTCTCGCCCTTGTCGGCCACATATTTCATGATGCGCTGCTCCCCGGCCAGCTTGTCGAGGTAGCGGTACACGGTGGTGGGGTTAGGGCTGGCACCCTGCTCCTCCAGATGCTCCAGAATGTTGGAGGCACTGACTGCGTGCTGCCGGTTGTTGATGAGATAATCCAAAATCAGCTGGCGGGTCTTGGTATTGTAGCCGTCGCTCCGTGCCATGGAAAAAGAACGCTTCCTTTCTGAATGAGAACTGTTTTGACCTATTGTAGCATATTTTTGTGTGGGATGCAAAAAGGAAGGCCCAGCCAGCCCGAATTTGGTGACAAGCACAAAATTTCTTGTCACAATTGGCGAAAATGACGCAAAATCTTTGGTCAAAACGGAAAACACACCAAAGTTTTCTCAAAACTCTTGTAAAAAATACACTTGTGTGAAATAATATATTAGTGAGAAATGTTGGATGGCAGACGGGATACAAGACGATGCCCGAGGAAGAAGCCGGGCGGCAGGCCGCGAACAGGCTGCCGCATTTGTATGGAAAATTTTAGGAGTACGACCGCCTATGAAAGAAATGGAAACCCAGTCCAAGCCGAGCCTGAAGCTGCAGGCTTATCAATACCTGAAAACCAAGATCCTGAACTGTGAGTACCGGCCCAACGAGTTTCTGAATGAGCAGAAACTCTGCGCGGAAATGGGCAACATCAGCCGCACCCCCATGCGGGATGCACTGGGCCGTCTGGAGCAGGAGGGCCTGATCACCATCCTGCCCAAAAAGGGCCTGATGGTTTCCGGCATCACCGAAGAAGATGTGCACAGCATGTTTGAGATGCGTCTGCTGGTGGAGCCTTATGCCCTGCGTACTTATGGCGACCGCATCCCGCGGGAAGCGCTGGAAAACTACACCGAGCTCATGCATCACCCGGAGCGCATCTCCGACTTCTGTGAGTCGGACGACGGGTTCCATGAGCTGCTCATGAGCACCCTGCCCAACAAGTATCTGCGCAGCGCCTACGACCGCATTACCGGCCTGAACACCCGCTTCCGCATCATGACCGGCAAGGTGAGCATGATCAATCAGGAGCAGACCTGTGAGGAGCATCTGGAAATTCTGGATGCGGCTCTGGCCGGCGACTGGGACCGCGCGGCAGACTCCCTGCAGCACCATCTGGAGCTGGCCCGCGACAAGGCAGAGGGCGTCATCAAGGTCATCCGTCTGTGGTAAACATTTGAATGCAAAAAAGATCCCGCGTCATCCGGCGCGGGATCTTTTTTGTGTTACAGTGCGTCCAGTTCCTCCTGCAGGCGGGCCAGCGATGCACGGATGGACAGCTTCTGGGGACACACGGTCTCGCATTTGCCGCAGCGCACACAGTGCAGGGCCTTCTCGCTGTCCGGGAAGCGCTCGGTCCACTGCTTTTTGACTGCTTCCGGCTGCTGGAACATGCCCAGACGGTTCCAGATGCTGAAATTATCCGGGATGTCCACCCCCATGGGGCAGGGCATGCAGTAGCGGCATCCGGTGCAGCCGATCTTGATGCGGCTGTGCAGCACGGCAGCCGCCTGTTCCACAGCTGCATCCTCAGCAGGGGAGAGAGGGACAAAGTGGTCAAAGGTGGTCAGATTGTCTGCCAGCTGCTCCTCGGCACTCATGCCGGAGAGCACCACATGCACGTTGGGGTGTCCGGCCACCCAGCGCAGCGCCCAGGAAGCATCACTGGCGTCCGGGTGCAGGGCACGCAGCGGCGCGGCGGCGTCTGCGGGCAGAGCGGCCAGGGTGCCGCCCTTGATGGGCTCCATGATGATCAACGGCACGCCGCATTCCTCGGTGAGCTGGTAGCCCCGGTCACCACTGATCTCTTCGGCGCGGTCGTCCCGGTCCAGATAGTTGTACTGCAGCTGGCAGAAATCCCAGGGCTGATCCCGCAGGATGGCCTCAAAACCGGCGGCGTTGTCGTGGCAGGAAAAGCCGAAATTCCGGATGCGTCCGGCGGCCTTTTGCTCCCACAGCCAGTCCACGATGCCCAGTTCCTTGGCCTGCTCGTACCGGGCTTTGTGCAGCGAGTGCAGCAGATAAAAGTCGATGTACTCCACCCCCAGCCGCTGGAGCTGCTCTTCAAAGATGCGCTGAGCATCGGCAAGGCTCTTGCAGGTCCACAGCGGCATTTTGGTGGCCAGGTAGAAGCTGCTGCGCTCCCATTTGGCAATGACCCGGCCCACAAAGGGCTCGCTCTGGCCGTTGTGGTAGGGGTAGGCCGTGTCAAAGTAGTTCACACCGGCGGCCTTTGCGGTGTTGAGCAGGGCTTCGGCCCGGGGCTCGTCGATGCTGCCGTCTGCCCGGGTGGGAAAGCGCATGCATCCGTAGCCCAGCAGGGAAGTGCGGAGCGGTTTGTTGTTCCAGTTGCGGTATTCCATAACTCTCTTGTGCGGCAGAGGTGTTGCAGCCCTGCCGTTCCTCCTGTTGCAACCAGTATAGCACAGTTCCGGGGCATAAAAAAGAGGTCTGCACCTCGCGGTACAGACCTCTTGATGTTCAAGAAAGAACGGTAAGAGAAGGGGTTAAATTACTTAACCTCAACCTTAGCGCCAGCCTCTTCCAGCTTCTTCTTGATGTCGTCAGCCTCAGCCTTGGAGACCTTCTCCTTGACAGCCTTGGGAGCGCCATCGACGATAGCCTTAGCTTCCTTCAGGCCCAGACCGGTGATCTCCTTCACCAGCTTGATGACCTGCATCTTGGTAGCGCCAGCCTCAGCCAGGATGACGTCGAACTCGGTCTTCTCTTCCTCAGCGGCAGCAGCAGCACCAGCAGCAGCGGGAGCAGCAGCAGCAACAGCGGACACGCCGAACTCTTCGCAGTAAGCGTCGATCAGCTCTTTCAGCTCCAGAACGGACAGCTCCTTGACGGAGTCGATGATGGCAGTAATCTTCTCAGAAGCCATGGTAATAACCCTCCAATATAAATGGTTTTGTTTGTGGATGTCTTGTTTTGTTTAAGCAGCAGTCACGCAGCGATTAAGCAGCGGGCTCTTCCTGCTTGTCGGCATAAGCCTGCATTGCAACGGCCAGACCAGACAGGGTGCTGGTGAGGGCGCCTGCAAACATGGACAGCATGCCTTCGCGGTTGGGCAGCT